>Ga0078972_1000420_pt1 | contig 175656 bp, 160 predicted proteins | sample YelNatPaOPGAMG01_FD_67568 | JGI IMG/M metagenome (GOLD analysis project Ga0078972, IMG submission 67568) | Hot spring thermophilic microbial communities from Obsidian Pool, Yellowstone National Park, USA - OP-RAMG-01 (SPADES assembly) (version 2) | ecosystem: Environmental > Aquatic > Thermal... | reverse complement strand
ATGATTTCTGTCCAATGGGGTTTGATGCCCTGTTTTTTGAGCTGATACCGAATGGTGTTTACCAACCAGTAAGCCAATAATCCAAGGAGCAAATGTACCTTCGATGTTCCTTCCAGTAAGTCAACAATTGAGCCACCTGCTTGCGCTACTCAGCGTCTAATTCGGGAATAAAACCTGAAACCAACAAGATACGACTGCGAACAACTCCCGCAATGTCGCGGTAGTTCTCCTTGATACGAAAATAACTCTCGGGCTTTTTCGTAATAGGACATGGCCGAACTGATAAGTCGAAATGCATGACACAAAGGTCTGTATTTCAATTTAAAATCCCAAATTTTTGGGGTAGTACAAAACAATCTTCAAAAAATATGGAACTTGATTTTCAAACTATTACAATGCAACAGGATTTAAATGGACTGTGATTTTAGATAAAATCCCGTTGTATTTAACTATTATTTAACGCTTTTGGACTTGGGCGTGGAAAGTTGGGTTAAGGTTACGCCTTCGCACGCTTTACTTATCTATCTTTAAAAAAAGTAATCATGCCAATCAAAATGATATATCTTTGTAAAATGATAAGAAACGAGACACACTTTTGTGGATGCTACTCATTGTTTTTCCTTGCAATGATGAAAGAATTCACAAAAAGGTGAGTGAAGCAGGTTGCATTTAAAATTAAAAATCATGGCTTTTTATCAAATCATCAAAGAACAGAAAGTTCCAACAAGCATCAACGAAATGTGGGATTTTATTTCATCTCCTTCTAATCTGAAAGCAATTACCCCGAAACACATGGGTTTTATGATCACAGGCAATACAGGACAGGGGAAAATGTATCCCGGCATGATCATTACTTACAAAGTATCTCCTTTGTTTGGCATCAAGTTGAATTGGGTTACAGAAATAACACAGGTAAAAGAAAAGGAATATTTTGTTGATGAGCAGCGGATTGGCCCATACGCAATGTGGCATCACGAACATAAAATTGAACCGATCGATGGCGGAATTTTAATGACAGATATAGTAACCTACCAGCCACCGATGGGGATTTTGGGGGTATTAGCTCATTCGTTATTCATCAAAAAGCAATTACAACAGATTTTTGACTTCAGAACCATGGCATTGGAAAAGAGGTTTGGAAAATTTACTTCGTGAAACGAATGAACGAGTTCAATGAAACGTTGAAAAAAATTCGCCTGAACGCCATTTTTGAAATAAATTGCTGTATCTTTGTCAACACTTACTTAGCTGAGGTTTAATCCATCATAAATTCAATCCTTATGCATACATTGTTGTTTTTGAGTTCTGAACACCTGATTATTATTGCGTTAGTGGTGTTGCTTTTGTTCGGGGGTAAGAAAATTCCTGAACTCATGCATGGTCTTGGAAAAGGAGTGAAAAGTTTCAAAGACGGCATGAATGACGTGACCGATGATATTAAAAAAGAGGTCAAAGAGAACGACAAAGGAACAGAAAAGAATTAACAGGACGTTTTTTCATCTGCTTCATACCATAAAAGTTTGTTCGGGCATAGCTGTCGGTGAACAAACTTTTTGTTTTTTATTCAGATTCCATTGTGGTAACTCTTTTACAACACGACGTTGGGAGGTAGGTATGCTGAAATATCCTTTTTGTAAAACAACAAATCACGAACCACGGTGGATGATATAAAGGAATAGGCCGGATTGGTGTTTAAGATCACCGTTTCGATCCCGATCAAATGTTGATTGGCATTGGCAATGGTTCGTTCATACTCAAAATCGCTTACGGAGCGCACTCCTCTCAAAATAAAACCTGCTTGTGCTGCCTTGGCAAAATTCACCGTTAAGTCATCGTATGTTTTCACACTGACGCGCGGTTCGTTTCGAAACGCTTGCTGAATGATGTCAATCCGTTTTTCGATGTCAAAAAAAGTGATTTTTGATTGGTTGATACCGATTCCGATGACAATTTCATCAAATAGCTCCAATCCTCTCAACACAATATCATAATGCCCAATGGTAAAAGGATCAAAGGTTCCGGGGAAAATGGCTCGTTTCATACGTTTCATTTATTTTTAACACTAAGGATGTGTGGAACTCGCCTATCAGCAATTCTCATATTATTGAATATAAGTAATTTACCTGCTCGTTTCATAAATTCAAATGATTTTTTACTAAAATCACAAGGAGTTCCATTACAAATGAATCATTCTATGGTGATTCAGTGGGATGAAGCTTGTCTTGTTCAAAGGTTTTGCCCAACAAGGGACATCTAATTGCTGCATTCTCCTTTGCCTGCGGATGCGATGGTCAAAGCTTTGATTTTCAGTTCATCTCACCAACCGTGAAATGCAACCCATGCAAGAGCTGCATTTCAAGGATCTGATGGTGCATTAGATTTTTGCCTTGATGGCTTTGGTGGCTTCTTCGTAACCCGGCTTTTCCAATAAGGCAAACATATTTTTTTTGTAAGCTTCTACACCCGGCTGATCAAATGGATTGATTCCCAATAGATAACCGCTGATGCCACACGCTTTTTCAAAAAAGTAAATCATTTGTCCCAAGTAGAGTTCGTTCAGTTCGGGCAAAGATAGTTTTATGTTTGGAACACCTCCGTCCACATGGGCAATCATGGTTCCTAATTCGGCCATTTTATTGATTTCGTCCACCCGTTTTCCGGCTAAATAATTTAATCCGTCTAAGTTATCTTCATCAAACGGAACGCGCACTTCATGATGTGGTTTGTCAATGGAAATGACTGTTTCAAAAATAGTACGTTCGCCTTGTTGAATCCATTGTCCCATGGAATGCAAATCGGTGGTGAAGTCCACTGCCGAAGGATAAATGCCTTTGTGGTCTTTCCCTTCGCTTTCTCCGTACAATTGTTTCCACCATTCATTGAAATAGTGCAATTTAGGATGGAAGTTCACTAATATTTCTATCTTTTTGCCGTTTTGATACAGGGCATTTCTTGAGGCGGCATACAAAGCTGCGGGATTTTGCAAAAAGGGCGTTTCAGGGGAACACAACGTTTCAAAATGCATTGCTCCGAGAATCAAATCGCGAATGTTGAATCCGGCTACTGCAATGGGCAACAACCCAACCGGTGTTAAGACCGAATAACGTCCTCCGACACTGTCTTCAATCACAAAAGTTTTGTAGCCTTCTTGATTGGCCAACATGCGTAATGCGCCTTTGGCTTTGTCGGTGACCGCTACAATTCTTTTTTGAGCTTCCTGTTTGCCGACCTGTTTTTCTAATTGTTCCTTGAGGAGACGAAAAGCTAAAGCAGGTTCAGTGGTAGTGCCTGATTTTGAAATAGAAATAATGCCGAATGATTTGTTTTTGAGAAAGTCTTGCAATTCAAAGAGATAATCTTCGCTGATGTTGTGGCCGGCATAAAGCATCAACGGATTACGACGGGTAGAATGCATGGCTTCAAAACTGTTGGAAAGGGCATCAATCACAGCTTTAGCGCCTAAATAGCTGCCTCCTATGCCTATAACGACAACCACATCGCACGCTGCTCGCAAAGCGCCGGCGACGGTTTCCAATTCTTCAATCTCTTTTTCGCTGATAGACGAAGGTAAATGCAGCCACCCTAAAAAATCGTTCCCGATGCCTGTTCCTTCATGCAGCAGTGAATTTGCTTGGTTGGCTTGTTCTTCGTAACTGTAGATCACTTCTTTTGATACAAAAGATTGAATTTTGTCAATGTTCAATTTAATTGTTTCCATTTTGAATCTGGTTTTTATGTATTGATGTGTTAGGTGCGTTTGTAGTGAGCGTTGATGACTTCCTCAATAGATTGCTTTTGTTACCTGAGCAGCTTGGTTAATGCCCTGATTTGTAAAATGGGGGATGCACGATTGTAGAGAATGTTGTACACTGCTTCCATAATGGGCATTTGAACGTGATACTTTTCGTTGATTTCTTTGATGCACTTTACTCCGTAATATCCTTCGGCAATCATTTCCATTTCGATTTGTGCTGTTTTTACGGAATAGCCTTTCCCGATCATGTTTCCAAAAGTGCGATTTCGACTGAATTTAGAATATCCTGTCACCAATAAATCGCCCAAATAGACCGATTCGTCAATGCTGCGTGGAAGTGGATGCACCGCCGTGCTGAAACGATACATCTCCTGAATGGCATTGGACATCAGAACTGCCTGAAAATTGTCGCCGTACTTCAAGCCGTGACAAATACCTGCTGCAATGGCATAGACATTTTTTAATACCGTTGCATATTCAATGCCGATCACGTCATCAGTGACGTTGGTTCGTATGTAATGATTGTTGAAGAGCGTGGTCAATGTTTTTGCTTTGTCACGATCAGTGCAGGCAATGGTTAAGTAAGAAAGTCGTTCCAATGCAACTTCTTCTGCATGGCAAGGACCTGCCAGCACCGCCAATTGATCGCGCGGAACTTGATAAAATTGCTCAAAATAGTCGGTAATGATTAAATTTTCGTCTGGCACTATGCCTTTAATGGCCGAGATCACCATTTTATCCTTCAAGGGAACACGTAACTTTTTTAAATGTTGTTTCAGAAAAGGGGAAGGCGTTGCAAAAATGATTGTATCAACTTGTTTGACCAATTCGTTGATTTTGCTGGTAAAGAAGATTCGATCAGTGTCAAACTTCAACCCTGTCAGGTAAGAGGGATTTTTGCTCACTCGCTTAAATTCATCGATCTGATCCTGCCGCCGCATGTACCAGTAGATGTTTTCTTGAGTGGTCAACAAAATTTTTGCAATGGCTGTTGCCCAGCTTCCTCCTCCGCAAACTCCTATTTTGGTGGGTTTGAAGTGGGTCGCTGCTTGTTTTTCATCGCGTTGTTGCATGTTCATTCATCTTAAATGGATTCAATCCACTTTGTGACGTTAATGAGGGTGGGATTTTCCAATCCAAGTTTATTCTTTTTATTGAATTCACACAATGCTTGATGCAGTTTGTTCGGACTAAAGGTACGCATTGATTTGAGCGTTTGCAAGTTTAACGCATAAAATACCTCTACCCATGGTTCCGGAACGCCGATTTCCATCCATTTTTCTTTTGGATCTCGCCGTTGTGGTTTTTCCGGTCGCATTTGAGGGAACAGCAATACTTCTTGAATGGCTTGTTGATTGGTCATGATCATCACTAATCGATCCATTCCGATGCCCATGCCCGAAGTGGGAGGCATTCCGTATTCAAGCGCCCGAAGAAAGTCTTGATCAATGTACATCGCTTCGTCATCGCCTTTTTCACTTAGCCGCAGTTGTTCTTCAAACCGATTCCGCTGATCGATGGGATCGTTCAATTCCGAATAGGCATTGGCAAGCTCTTTGCCGTTCACCATCAACTCGAATCGTTCCGTTAACTCCGGATCGTTGCGGTGACGTTTGCATAAGGGTGACATTTCAATGGGATAATCGGTGATGAAGGTGGGCTGAATGTAGTGAGCCTCACATTTTTCACCAAAAATGGCATCAATGAGTTTTCCTTTTCCCATCGATTCATCCACCTCAATATGAAGTGTTTGACATACGCCGCGTAAAGCTGTTTCGTCCATACCGCGAATGTCAATGCCGGTGTGTTCGTGAATGGCATCAATCATGGTGATGCGTTTGAAGGGGCGCTTGAAACTGATGAGCTGATCGCCAACGGGAATTTCAGTGGTGCCGTTCACTTCAAGACAGATATGTTCCAGCATTTCTTCCGTAAAATCCATCATCCAATGGTAATCTTTATAGGCTACATAGATTTCCATGGCTGTGAACTCGGGATTATGCGTCCGATCCATGCCTTCGTTTCTGAAATTGCGGGAAAATTCGTACACTCCGTCAAATCCGCCTACAATTAATCGTTTTAGATATAATTCATTAGCAATCCGCAAATAGAGCGGAATGTCGAGCGCATTGTGATGGGTAACAAACGGACGTGCCGATGCTCCGCCCGGAATGGGTTGTAACACAGGCGTATCGACTTCAATGTACCCGCGTTGATTGAAAAATTGACGCATCGAATTGAAGATCTGTGTTCTTTTTAAGAAAATGGATTTTACGCCTTCGTTTACCACTAAATCAACGTAGCGTTGGCGGTATCGTTGTTCGGGATCTTCAAAGGCATCGTATGCAATGCCATCTTTGTATTTGACAATGGGTAACGGACGCAATGACTTACTTAGCACTGTGAGTTCCTCGGCATGAACCGATATTTCACCCATCTGTGTGCGAAAAACAAAACCTTTTATTCCAATAAAATCACCAATATCGAGGAGTTTTTTGAACACAAGATTATACATGGTTTTTTCTTCATCTCGGCTGATGTCATCGCGTGTGATGTAGATTTGAATTCGGCCGTAAGCATCCTGTAATTCCACAAAAGAGGCTTTGCCCATGATGCGACGAGTCATCATGCGACCGGCGATCACCACTTGTCGAGGTGGTTGTAATGATTCATCAAATGCTTCTTTGATCGATGTTGAGGAGGCATTCACCGGATATAATGCTGCCGGATATGGATCAATGCCTAACGAACGTAATTGGTTCAGGCTCTCACGCCGAAGCACTTCTTGTTCATTTAATTCCATAGGTTTTTTTGTCAAAATTTTAGGTTACAAAGATATGCCTTTTTTTGCGAAAGGGAAATCCTGCGCTGCCAAATTGGACCACTTCCCTTTTTTTGTCGTCATTTTTTCCTCATAGAGAGGGAGATAACCCATTTAGTTCAATTTTTTCAGCACGCTGCAACGAATCCTTTTCATTTTGCCATTATCTTTGCACGTGCTTGATTTCATTTTACCATCGTTCAACCTGTCGGCATTTGGAAGCTCACTTTTCAAATTTTCAAACGCTGCGTGGGGCTGAAACATCTTAGAATGAACATACATAGGCAACGAATCACCTCATTAAATGATGAATGGATATGCAATGGAAAAAATTAACACCGGAAGAAGAAAAAATCATCGTCCATAAAGGAACAGAAGCTCCTTACTCGGGCGCTTTGTTATATAACAATCAAAAGGGAGTGTACGTCTGTAAACGGTGCCAAGCTCCTTTATATCGTTCCGACGATAAGTTTGATTCTCATTGTGGATGGCCAAGTTTTGACGATGAAATACCGGGTGCCGTGCGTCGGCAGCCCGATCCTGACGGTCATCGTACCGAAATCCTTTGTGCCGCTTGCGGCGCTCATTTGGGACATGTTTTTGAAGGCGAAATGCTGACGGACAAAAATGTCAGACATTGTGTCAACTCGTTATCATTAGATTTTGAACCTGAATCATCCCCCAAGACGCAGAAAGCCTGGTTTGCATCGGGTTGTTTTTGGGGAACGGAATATCATTTCAGTAAAGCTGCGGGCGTCGTAGAAACTACGGTCGGTTTCATGGGAGGCCATGTGGAACATCCTTCCTATCCTCAGGTTTGCACCGGTACGACGGGGCATCTGGAAACAACGGAAGTGGTTTTCGATCCGAAACGGACTACCTATGAAAATTTGGTTCAGTTGTTTTTCGAAACGCATGATTTTACCCAAACCGACGGTCAAGGCCCCGACATCGGATCGCAATATTTGTCAGCCATTTTTTATGCTGATGAAGAACAAAAAGCAGTGGCTGAAAAATACATCCGCTTGCTCACCGACAAAGGCTTCAACGTGGCTACGGTGTTACGTCCGGCTGAAACGTTTTGGCCTGCGGAAGAGTATCATCAGGATTATTATGATCATAAAGGAACGACCCCTTATTGCCATATCTATCGCAAATTGTTTTAGAGGCCGTGATGAATGTATGCCGTCTTTCATTGCTGACTGCTTATGAACGGATCATGTTGAATGAGCTCATTCGTATTTTGTGAAGGGTCAAACTTACGAATAGCATAGGAGAGGGGAGCCTTCCTTTGAAAAGGAATGATTCCACCATGGGGAAATCGAAGGAAAACGGTTCTTCCTCGGGTTAGATAGGATGCTTTGGGCAAATGCCATTCCATGGGAGAAGGATGCAAAAAAAAGAGCCTGACTTGATATCAGACTCTTTTTTTTGTAATGTATATCGAGGTTTAGACTCTTTTTACATTGACGGCATTTAATCCTTTTCTGCCTTCTTGAAGATCAAAGGTGACTTCATCATTTTCTTCAATATTGTCACGCAACCCAGAGGTGTGTACAAAATATTCGTTTGATGAATTTGCATCCTTTATGAAACCGAATCCTTTCGTTTCATTGAAAAATTTAACTGTTCCTGTATTCATTGTTATAAAAATTTATTGAGTGCAAGGTACGCATTATTTCTGAAAGCCAAAGAAAAAATGAGAAAAATATATTCATGACTGAATTTTGAGCTGTACAAAGGCTTTCAACGTCATTTTGATGGTTCAACATCGCCACTTTTTAATGAAATTTACCTCTTTGCCGAAGGAGATCCCTCATTTTTTATCTTAATTTCAACTCAAATGATGTAATTTTGTACTGATTTATCGGCTTGTTCCGGTAGATCAATGGATCGATTCACTTAAAACATTTCACAGCCATGGCAGATCTTCAATCGTTGGTGCGGAAAAACATTTTGAATTTGAAACCCTACTCGTGCGCACGCGATGAGTTTCAGGGTGAAGCTTCGGCTTTTCTCGATGCAAACGAGAATCCTTTCAATAATCCTTACAACCGATATCCTGATCCATTGCAATGGAAATTGAAAGAATCTATTTCCATCAAAAAGAAAGTGCCGCCTACTCATATTTTTTTAGGCAACGGCAGCGACGAAGCGATTGATCTGTTGTTTCGTGTTTTTTGCGAACCGACTGTCGATAATGTAGTGGCCATTGCTCCAACCTACGGCATGTATCAGGTGAGCGCTGATATTAATCATGTGTTGTATCGTAAAGTGCCTCTCAATGACGATTTTACTTTCAATGCAGATCGTTTGCTCGATGCCGTTGATGCCGATACAAAAATCGTGTTTTTGTGCTCACCCAACAATCCAAGCGGGAATCTCCTAAGTAAACATGAAATTAAAAAGGTGCTCGATCATTTTGGCGGCATTGTGGTCATTGACGAAGCATACATCGATTTTTCGCCTGAAGAAAGTTGGTTGAGCGAGTTGGCACACCATCCTAATATGGTTGTGCTGCAAACCTTTTCTAAAGCCTGGGGGTTGGCTGGAGTTCGCTTGGGAATTGCTTTTGCTGATCCTCAAATCATCGCTTTTTTCAACAAAGTAAAATATCCTTATAATATCAACGTGCTTACACAGCAGTTGGTGTTGGAACATCTGCAATTTGAAACCCGTAAGAAAGCATGGGTAGAATTAATCTTGAAAGAGCGCGATCGCATGTCGCTTCACCTGAGTCATCTTCCGTTTGTGAAAAAAGTGTATCCCTCCGATGCTAATTTTTTGTTAGTCAAAGTCGATGATGCTTACGGTGTGTATAACTATTTGATAGAGCAAAGTATCATTGTACGAAATCGCACCAATGTACTTCTTTGCGAAGGATGTCTGCGCATTACGATCGGTACTTCGGACGAAAACAATCTGTTGCTGAAAGCATTGAAAGCATGGGCTTAGATTCCGCTCTGGGGCTGATGGCCGATTGCTTGACTATGACGAGTTTAGAAAAACAGGTGCACAACGAAACAAGGTGAATGGAAACATCTAAGTCAAAGTTTTAGCGTTTTATCGGCAGCGTGTTGTCCATGTAATAAAAAGTTGTAACTTTGCACCACCTTTAAGCATAGATGGAAAGTTGCCAGAGTGGTCGAACGGGGCAGACTCGAAATCTGTTGTACCCTTCGGGGTACCGGGGGTTCGAATCCCTCACTTTCCGCTTTTGAATTTGCATCATCGCATGAAAGCTCGCAAAAATCAATATTTGCGAGCTTTTTTTTTGGCTGATCTCATGAACATCTTCAATGAAAATTAATTTTTAGGAGTTAAGGCAATCTAAAAAGGCAATAGGGAACCGCAGAGGCAATAGGCAATAGAAACCGCCAGGCTGAAGGAGTTAAGACTGAAGGCGTTAAGGGAACTTCAAGGGAATAGGCAATAGGCAATAGAAACCGCCAGGCGTAGGAGTTAAGGTTGAAGGATTTAAGGGAATCTGAAACTGCAAAAGGGAACCGCAGAGGCAATAGGCAATAGGCAATAGTAATCGGTTAATCTGTTGTTTCATTGTCAACTGTCAATTGTCCATTGTTGAAGGCGTGAAGAAATCAATTCATTGCATATTCCTTATAAGTTATTCTATGATCGACCTCGGCCGATGAGCCGAAAAATAAGCGAGGAAGGCGGTTAAAAATCGTCCTTGTTCGAAGTTGAAGTTCGTGTCATGCCCTTTCACCTTTATAAAAGAATCATCGAACTTCAACAAGTTGGACGATTTGAGCCTTCCGAACGACAATTTTTCGAGCGAAACGGGCGCAGTCTTGACTTTTTTTCCCTCCTTTTTTGTGTCAAGACAAAAAAGGAGGTAGGGTTTGGGGCAACGCCCCAATGACATTAGGGAACTGACAGGGTGAAGGTGTTAAGGCTGAAGGATTTAAGGGAATCTGAAACTGCAAAAGGGAACCGCAGAGGCAATAGGCAATAGTAATCTGCTAATCTGCTTCAATCCCTTAGCCGGTTGGAGCAGATTTCTCCCTCGCCTTTGGAGAGGGATGGGGTGAGGTCAGAAACCGGATGAAGGTAATCTGAAAATGCCAGGCAATAGTAATCGGTTAATCTGCTGTTTAATTGTCAACTGTTAATTTTCAATTGTCCATTGTTGAAGGCAATAGAAACTGCACAGGCTGAAGGTGTTAAGGCTGAAGGTGTTAAGGAATCGGGAATCTGTTAATATGCTGATTCATTGATTAATTATTATGACTTCTTGATACTCGACCTCGGCCGATAAGCCGAAAAATAAGAGAGGAAGGCGGTTAAAAATCGTCCTTGTTCGAAGTTGAAGTTCGTGCCACACTTTTTTACGTTTATAAAAGGATCATCGAACTTCAACAAGTTGGACGATTTGAGCCTTCCGAACGATAATTTTTCGAGCGAAACGGGCGCAGTCTTGACTTTTTTTCCCTCCTTTTTTGTGTCAAGACAAAAAAGGAGGTAGGGTTTGGGGCAACGCCCCAATGGCAATGGGGAACTGACAGGGTGAAGGGGTTAAGGCAATATAAAAAGGCAATAGGGAACTGCAGAGGCAATAGGCAATAGTAACTGCCAGGCTAAAGGAGTTAAGGCTGAAGGTTTTAAGGGAACTTCAAGGCAATAGGCAATAGGCAATAGTAATCGGTTAATCTGCTGTCAATTGTCAATTGTCAATTGTCCACTGTTGAAGGCAATAGAAATTGCACAGACCGAAGGTGTTAAGGATGAAGGTTTTAAGGAATCGGGAATCTGTTAATATGCTGATTCATTGTCAACTGTCAATTGTCAATTGTCAATTGTTGAAGGCAATAGAAACTGCACAGGATGAAGGCGTTAAGGCTGAAGGTTTTAAGGAATCGGGAATCTGTTAATATGTTGATTCATTGATTAATTATTATGACTTCTTGATCCTCGACCTCGGCCGATGAGCCGAAAAATAAGCGAGGAAGGCGGTTAAAAATCGTCCTTGTTCGAAGTTGAAGTTCGTGTCATGCCCTCTCACCTTTATAAAAGGATCATCAAACTTCAACAAGTTGGACGATTTGAGCCTTCCGAACGACGATTTTTCGAGCGAAACGGGCGCCGTCTTAGCCTTTTTTGCCTCCTTTTTTGTGTCAAGACAAAAAAGATGGTTGGTTTGGACAAAGCTGCACGATGAGACAATAGATCCTTTTGACAAGGGCTTGCAGAAAAAACAAAATTAAGAACCACGGTTTTGGTTTCTTGTAGAGACGTTGCGTGCAACGTCTTTTTTGTTTTTACGAATGTCAGGCAGAAAAACGGCAAACATGCCCAGCAAAGGGAGAAAACTGCAGATTTCATACACGGTAGTGATGCTGTATGCATCGGCTATATTCCCCAAGACGGCAGCGCCAAGACCTCCCATGCCGAATGAAAAGCCATAGAAAAGACCTGACATCATTCCGAATTTGCCGGGAATAAGTTCTTGAGCAAACACTAAAATGGCAGGAAATGCCGAGGCTAAAATCAATCCTATCAACACGGTAAGAATGCCTGTCCAAAAAAGACTGTTGACGTGAGGCAGCAACAAGGTAAACGGCGCAACGCCGATAATGGAAAACCAGATGATACGTTTACGACCGATCCGATCACCTAAAGGGCCGCCGATGAGAGTGCCTACGGCAAAGGCAGCCAGAAAAAGGAAGAGCATGTACTGAGCCTGTTGCATACCGATATGAAACTTATGAATCAGATAAAACATGTAAAAGGTGTTGAGACTGCTTAAGTAGAAATTTTTGGAAAAGACAAGGAGAAGCAGCAGCAAAACGGTGAGTACGATTTTACGGTGAGAAAATTGTTCGTCGCGGATCGTTTCGCGTTGCGTATGTTGATAGAAAGAGATGCGACCGCGATACCAAAAACTGACTTGCAGCAGGACGATCATGGCCAACAAAGCAAAAGGAGAAAACCAACTGACGCTGGTCAGATGGTGAGGAATGACGATCCAGGCAGCTAAGAGTGGACCAATGGCTGCCCCGGAGTTTCCCCCAACCTGAAAAATGGATTGTGCCAATCCAAAACGCCCGCCGGAAGCAATGCGTGCCACGCGTGCCGCTTCGGGATGAAAAATGGAAGATCCCATGCCTACGGTCATGGCTGCAACCAACAACAAGGAATAAGAAGAGGCAAAGGCCAGAAGCAATATGCCCGTGAGGGTACATGCCATGCCGAAAACCAACGAAAAAGGCTTCGGATGTTTATCGGTGTAAATGCCTACCAAGGGTTGCAGTAACGATGCCGTGAGTTGATAGGAAAAAGTGATCAATCCCACCTGAGCAAAATTGAGATCAAACTCACTCTTCAACATGGGATAGACTGCCAGAATTAACGACTGCATCATGTCGTTCAGGAAATGAGAGAAACTGGTTGACAGTAAGATAGGATAGGCAGGCTTCACAACGGCATCGTTCGAGTTCTTCATTGACGGAGTTGAATAGATGAACAGTTCAATTTTTGGATCGGCAAAATTAACCATTTTAACTGAAACCGGTGAATGAAAATAAGGATCAACATTTACGGTTGTTTAGATTGAATGAGCAGCAGGTAGCGTCGGGTTAAAGCTTCCGGTCGTGTCTTCTCATTCAAAAACGTTTTCGTAAGCCGCGTGATGTGGAAATGAGGCCACGAGGTAATGGTGGTGCAACGATAGCCGTGGGCTTGAAGGTTGTTTAGAAACGTTGAGTCGGCATAGCAGACAATGGGAAACGAAGCATGAAGGGTATCGAGCTCGGTAACGCTGTCATGCAATGAAATCACCGGTTGATGAGCATAAAATTGCAATAAACTTTCTTTTTCCCAGGTGTAAACCGGAGAAGCCGGAAAGGCTTTGTTGATTAGGAAGGCCGCTTTCGTTCCCGATTGATAGGTCATCAGGGAAGGATAGAAAATCAGATTCATAAAGAGCAGAAAAAAGAGAGTGGCCAACATGGATTGTTCAATGAACTGAATGATGGTGCGACGTTCGGTGAAAGCGAAGTAGAGCGCAGGCAACAGGATCGCCGGAAGCAAGACGGCCAACAACCATTCATGTTGCGGCTTGAAATAGATGAGCAGCAAAACAATGACAATTCCGTATAAAACCATGTAGAGGCTTTGCGTCACGGTCACAACGGAACGAATCATGTTGTTCTGTTGAAAAGTAATCAGAAAAGCTGCCGTCATGATGGATAAAAACGGCATCAAAATGTTGGTGTAGTAGGGCAGTTGAAAGCGAGACACCGAAAAGACGATAAACATGACGGTGAAGCCGAAAAAAGTGACATATTCCGTCAACGGTTTCTTTTTGAAGAGGTTTCTGAAAGCATCTCCCAAGGCCAGATATCCGACAATGGCCCAAGGAGCGTAAGCCCACAAAAGGGTATGAATGAAAAAGAAGAGATCGCCTTTGCCTTTGATGGGACCGGTATCAAAAAATCGGCCAAACTGACTATCCCATAAAAAGAACTTAATGCCCGAGACATTGGTTTTGCCGAAAACCACTTTTTCGGGATGCATGTCAAATTGGGTGTAAAGGGCATATAATTCGGGGGTGATGAAGAGGATGGTGAGTAGAAAAACAGCGATCCAGCGAAAAGAGAAAATCACCGACATCTTTTTTTGGAACAACAGATGGCCTAAAACCGCCGAATACAAGATGATGAGTACAAAGATTCCCTTGGTCATGATGGCGGCTGCACTTAACAACGCAGCTAACAGAAGGTGCTTGAGCGTAAATCGATCACTGAGGCGCAGCAAGTGATAAACACCTCCCACGACAAAAGCAGTCAGCATGGCTTCCGCACGTACATCATTGTTTGATATCACGATATGCACAGCCGATGCCAACAAAAGCACCGAGAGCATGGCAATCTCTTTGGAATAAAACCGTTTGGCAAGCAGATAGGTGTAGAGCAGCGCCGTCAGAAAAAGCAACACAGACGGCAGTTTATATGCAAACCCATTGATGCCCAATAGTTTCATGGAGGCAGCACAAATCCAAAACGGCATGTGAGGCTTGTCTAACCAATCTTTGCCATTGAGATACATGCCCCAAAAATCATGGGAAGTAATCATGTTTTTCGATATCAGGGCATACAGCGCCGAATCGCCCGTAAACACCGTATCAAACAATCCGGTGATGTTGACTGTTAAAAGCAGAATGAGAAAAAACAAAAAAGGTTTTGTCTTCATAGAAGCTTCTCTTTAGGATTGAAAATGGAAGAGGACGTCACGTTGTTGGTGATGATCGATACAAGCGTTGATCGCCGCAACAAAGTTACATGTTTCCGTTGAAAATAGCATCGAGGATGGAATATTCCACTCCACGTTCTGTTTCAGGCTCACTATCCTTCTTCATTTGCATAGCTTATTGATAAATTGTAACTTTGCAAGGGAATCGGCATGGATGTTGGGTTGCCCATGCAGAGGTTAACGAGGAATTCATTTATTTGTAACTTATTATCTATATGTTTGAAAATCTAAGTGATAAACTGGAGCGTTCCTTTAAGATTTTAAAAGGACAGGGAAAAATTACGGAGATCAACGTCGCCGAGACATTGAAAGAGATTCGGAAAGCATTGATTGATGCTGATGTCAACTACAAAGTAGCTAAGACGTTCACGGACGAAGTCAAGCGAAAAGCATTGGGTCAAGATGTGTTGACCTCGTTGCAACCCGGGCAACTGATGGTCAAGATTGTGCATGACGAATTGGCACAACTCATGGGTGGTTCGAGTGTGGACATTAATCTGAAAGGTTCGCCTGCTGTCATTTTGATGTCGGGTTTGCAAGGCTCCGGTAAAACAACATTTTCGGGGAAATTGGCTAATCTTTTAAAGTCAAAACGAGGAAAAAATCCTTTGTTGGTTGCATGCGACGTCTATCGTCCCGCTGCCATTGAACAGTTAAAGATTATCGGAGCACAAGTGAATGTGCCGGTTTATGCCGAAGAGAATCAGATGAATCCTGTTCAGATTGCTCAAAATGCCATTCGTTTTGCCAAACAAAACAATCATGATTTAGTCATCATCGACACGGCAGGCCGTTTGGCCATTGATGAGCAGATGATGAAAGAAATCGCTTCCATCAAAGCTGCCGTTCAGCCGCAGGAGACGTTGTTTGTGGTTGATGCCATGACTGGGCAGGATGCCGTCAATACGGCTAAGGAATTTAACGATCGGTTGAATTTTGACGGAGTCATTTTGACCAAACTGGATGGCGACACGCGAGGCGGTGCTGCTCTTTCCATTCGTTCGGTGGTGACGAAACCGATCAAATTTGTGGGAACCGGTGAAAAAATGGATGCCCTCGATGTCTTTTATCCCGAACGGATGGCTGATCGGATTCTGGGGATGGGTGATATCGTGTCGTTTGTGGAACGGGCTCAGGAACTCTACAATGAAGAAGAAAGCCGCCGGTTGAGCAAAAAGTTAGCCAAAAATCAATTTGATTTTAATGACTTTCTTTCGCAATTGCAACAAATCAAAAAGATGGGCAACCTGAAAGATATTGCTTCCATGATTCCCGGCGTAGGGAAAGCACTGAAAGATGTTGAACTCGACGAGAGTGTCTTCAAATCGACAGAAGCCATCATTCATTCCATGACACCTTTTGAGCGCGAGCGTCCGGACAGCCTGACGGGATCCCGCAGACAACGAATTGCTAAAGGTAGCGGCACTTCCATTCAGGAGGTGAATCGACTCCTGAAACAATTTGACGATATGCGCAAAATGATGAAAATGGTGTCGCAAAATAAAGTTCCCGGAAAAAAGAAATAACGGGTTTATCCATTGACAAGCGAGCCGCTGAGAAAACGCCAAGGGAACTGCCAAGGTGAAGGGGATAAGGATGAATGTTTTAAGGGAACTTCAAGGCAATAGGCAACTGCCAGGCTTAAGGTGTTAAGGCTGAAGGCATTAAGGGAACTTCAAGGCAATAGGCAATAGTAATCTGCTAATCTGCTGTCAATTGTCAATTGTCAATTGTTGAAGGCAATAGAAACCGCACAGGCTTAAGGTGTTAAGGCTAAAGGTTTTAAGGAATCAGAAATCTGTTAATATGCTGATTCATTGATTAATTATTAAGACTTATGCGTCATTCGACCTCGGCCGGTGAGCCGAAAAATAAGCGAGGAAGGCGGTAAAAAATCGTCCCTGTTCGAAGTTGAAGTTCGTATCATGCCTTTTTACTTTTATAAAAGGATCATCGAACTTCAACAAGTTGGACGATTTGAGCCTTCCGAAAGACCATTTTTCGAGCGAAACGGGCGCCGTCTTGACTTTTTTTGCCTCCTTTTTTGTGTCAAGACAAAAAAGGAGGTAGGGTTTGGGGCAACGCCCCAATAGGAAAAAAACGAGCAGCAGGCAATAGGGAACCGCAGAGGCAATAGGCAATAGAAACTTTTTTTGCCTCCTTTTTTGTGTCAAGACAAAAAAGGAGGTAGGGTTTGGGGCAACGCCCCAATAGGAAAAAAACGAGCAGCAGGCAATAGGGAACCGCAGAGGCAATAGGCAATAGAAACTGCACAGGATGAAGGGATTAAGGCAGAAGGATTTAAGGAACAGCAATTTGCTAATCTGCTAATCGGTTAATCTGTTGTTTAAATGTCAATTGTCAACTGTCAATTGTCCATTGTTGAAGCTGCCAAGCTGAAGGCGGTAAAAAATAAACAAAACGTATGAAAAACGTAAATATCAAGAAATTATATTTCAAAGATACTTCTTTTGCCGATTTGATGAATAAGCGGATATTCAACATTTTGTTGATTGCCAGCGCTTATGATGCCTTCATTTTGGAAGAAGACGGACGGGTGGATGAGCAAATTTTTAACGAATATGTTGCCTTAAACCTCCGTTATCCGCCTCGTTTCACTTTGGTGAACAATGAGGAAGAAGCGTTTCAGATGTTGGCCAATCGGACGTTTGAACTGATCATTTCCATGCCGGCAGGTGAACACAACGATACGTTTGACAGTGCCAAACGCATTAAAGCCAAGTATTCGCACATTCCCATCGTGGTCTTGACTCCTTTTTCCCGTGGCATTTCGCGTCGGTTCGCCCACGAAGATTTAAGTGCCATCGATTATGTATTCAGTTGGCTGGGCAATGCCGATTTGTTGTTGGCGATCATCAAATTGTTGGAAGACCGCATGAACGTCGATTATGATGTTTCGACCGTGGGGGTACAGGTGATTCTCTTTGTGGAGGATTCCATTCGGTTCTATTCGTCCATGTTGCCTTTGTTGTACAAATTGGTCTTCAAACAATCACGTTCCTTCATGACGGAGGCATTGAACGAACATGAACAAATGTTGCGGATGAGAGGCCGTCCCAAGATTTTGTTGGCGCGTTCGTACGAAGAAGCCATGCAACTTTATCGGCAATACAAGAATCATTTGTTGGGTGTCATTACCGACGTGAGTTTCAATCGCTCGGGCGTGAAAAATAAATATGCCGGCATTAGTTTATGCGAAGACATTCGACTGGAAGATGTACATATTCCGATCATCATGCAATCGTCCGACGGAGAAAATGCCGAATACGCACATCAATTCAATGCCATGTTTCTCAACAAAGGATCCAAAACATTGCATCAGGAATTGGAAGCGGCGGTGATTGAGAATTTCGGATTCGGCGATTTCATTTTCAAAGATCCTTCCACCGGAAAGGAAGTGAAACGCATCACCATGTTAAAAGAGTTGCAGGAATCGATTTTCAGTATTCCGGATGATTCGCTCTACTATCATGTCTCCCGCAATCATATTTCCCGCTGGCTCTATTCAAGGGCGATGTTTCCATTGGCCGAGTTTCTCAAACGCATTTCCATTGAACCGGATGATGATTTAGCCATGGTTCGGCAGATTATTTTTGAGGCAATTGTTGACTATCGTCGAATCAAAAATCGTGGTGTGGTGGCTGTGTTTGAACGAGGACGTTTTGATGAATATTCAAAATTTGCACGCATCGGCGAGGGCTCCATGGGTGGCAAAGGCAGAGGACTGGCTTTTTTGGATGCCATGGTCAAACGAACGATGGAAGAGGATGACTTTCCTAATGTCACCATTTCGGTGCCCCGTACCGTGGTGTTGTGTACCGAAATTTTTTCGGAATTCATGGAACGCAATCATTTGTATGAAGTGGCCTTGCAGGATTTGCCCGACGAGCAGATCTTAGATTATTTTCTGAAGGCATCTTTGTCCAATGAGGTGATGGAAGACATCAAAGCTTATTTGAGTTCTCTTTCGGGACCGGTGGCCGTTCGTTCCTCCAGCCTTTTGGAAGATTCGCATTATCAACCTTTTGCCGGAATTTATGCCACCTACATGGTGCCTCATTCTCCGGAAAATCTCTCCTTGTCGTTGTTGGCTGTGCGTGATGCCATCAAGGCGGTCTATGCTTCGGTTTTTTATCGTGACAGCAAAGCGTATCTTACTTCAACGCGCAATGTGATTGACGAGGAAAAAATGGCCGTTGTCATTCAGGAAGTTTGCGGCAATGCCTATGGAACTCGTTTTTATCCTTCTTTTTCGGGGGTAGCCCGTTCGTTGAATTTTTATCCCATCGGGTATGAGAAGCCTGAAGAAGGTGTCGCTCATATTGGTCTTGGTCTCGGAAAATACATTGTGGAAGGCGGCATGAATCTTCGCTTTTCACCTGCTCATCCCAAAAGCGTGCTTCAAACCAGTACATTGCAAATGGCATTGCATGAGACGCAAACCTTTTTCTATGCACTTGATTTGTCGCAAAATTCCTTTACTCCTCAGGTGGACGACGGTTTCAACTTACTGAAACTGACGGTGAAAGAAGCGGAACAGGATGGATCGTTGCTTTATATTGCTTCGACGTACGATCCGGCTTCGGAGACATTGTATGATGGCGTTTATCCAGGCGGACGGAAAATCATTACGTTTGCCAATATTCTTCAGCATGATGTTTTTCCGCTGGCTTCCATCTTGTCGCGCATTTTGCAGACGGGACAAAAAGAGATGGGACGAGCCATCGAAATTGAATTTGCCGTTAACTTGTTTCCCACGCCAACGTTTTATTTGCTGCAAATTCGACCGATTGTCGATGCTACGGAATGTGTGGAAGATGATATTTCAAAAATTACGAACGAAGAAACCATTGTCAATTGCCATAAAGCGCTGGGACAAGGTGTGATTCGGGATGTGCATGATGTGGTGTACGTGAAGCCGCACCATTTTGATGCTGAAAACAATCCGCGAATTGCACAGGAGATCGACGAACTGAATCGTACTTTTTTGACGAATGATCAGGGTTATGTTTTGATTGGCCCGGGACGTTGGGGTTCCAACGATCCGTGGTTGGGCATTCCGGTCAAATGGCCACAGATCTCGGCCGTTCGTGTCATCGTGGAGTCAGGCCTGCATCATTATCGGGTGGATCCAAGTCAGGGGACGCACTTCTTTCAGAATGTGACTTCATTCGGTGTCGGCTATTTTACCGTGAATCCTTACTTGAATGACGGATTTGTCGATTTTGATTTTTTGGATCGACAGCCTGCTGTAACCGAAACCGATTTGATTCGTCATGTTCGTTTTCCGTGTCCTGTGGTCATCAAAATGGATGGACGCAAACGTCGCGGCGTGGTGTTATTGCCTGAATGCAGTGCTTCAATAAGGATCTAAAAAGGCATCATGCTCAACGCTTTGTTTTCCTCTGCTCTCATAACGGCTTGTGCCGCCTCGGTTTGATCGTCGAATCCACACAGATGTAAAATGCCGTGGATCATGACACGGTAAAGTTCTTGTTGAAACGAAACACGGTATGTCGTGGCGTTGGAGGCAACGGTATCGATGCTGATAAAAATATCGCCGTGAATGATGTCATCAACCGATGCATCAAAAGTAATGACATCCGTAAAATAATCGTGCTGCAGGTAACGTTGATTGACTTCCAGTATTTTCTCGTCATTGCAAAAGATAAACGAAAGATCGCCGGTTTTTTTGTGGTGCAACGTAGCTACTTCTTTGATCCATTGACTGACTTTGCGATGTGGAAACGATGGTATTTTGACATTTTCCGAAATGTAGTTGATCATGCTTTTATGGGTAAATAGATGGCTTTTTTAGTGGCAAAAAAAGGTTCTGTGAAAAATTCGGAGAGCGAATAGACGGAGACTATTTTGGTGAATGGAGCCGTCTCGGCGGTTACATCGCCTCCTTTCAAACTGATTAACCCGTTGGGCAATGCATTTTGCTGAATCGGAGAAATATTTTTCCGGATCAATTGGTGTAACTCTTTTAACGGCATGACAGCCCTGCTCACCACGAAATCATATTTTCCTTTTTCTTCTTCACAGCGTAGTTGCTTGAGACAAACATTATGCAATCCGATGGTTTTGACCATGTCGGAAGCTGCCATGATTTTTTTCCCGATGGAATCGATCAGGCAAAAATGGACGTTGGGCATCAAAATGGCCAGTGGAATACCCGGAAAGCCTCCGCCGGTGCCCACATCGAGCACCGAACTATCGGATTTGAAATGCAACACTTTGTCGATAGCCAAGGAATGGAGGATATGATGTTCAAACAGATTGTCAATGTCTTTGCGCGAAATCAGGTTGATTTTTTGATTCCAATCCCTGAAGGCGTCGGCAAACGTCAAAAATTGTTCTTCTTGTTGTTTTGTGATGGAAGGAAAATAATGAAGAAGTTGATTCATCATGGTCTGTGTCTGTATGTTGAAAATTGAACTGCAAATGTACGCATAAATTTGTACCTTTGCATGGCTAAGAGCTCGCCTTGTGCAGCGGCTGGTTGTTTTTTGAATCCATTTTTTTGATCTTTTTTCAATGAATCCAATTCTTTTTATCGATCGAGACGGAACGATTCTGATTGAACCTCCCGTGACATTTCAGATTGACAGGCTTGATTTGATGACCTTTTATCCGAACGTGATCCGAAATCTCTATTTGATTCAACATCACAGTGATTATCGCATGGTCATGGTAAGCAATCAGGATGGGTTGGGATCGGAAAGCTATCCGTATGCCGCTTTTGAAGCTGTTCAACAAAAAATGTTGCAATGTCTTGAGAATGAATCGATTCATTTTGATGACATTCATATTGATCCTTCGCTGCCTGAAGAGCATTCTCCCAATCGCAAGCCGGGCATTGGCATGTTGACCAAGTATTTGACCGGCGCTTATGACATAGCCCACTCTTTTGTCATTGGCGATCGGATCACGGATGTTGAAATGGCGCGTAACCTTGGATGCAAAGCGGTGTTGTTGCAGCCGGCAGAAACGGGTTGGGAAACCGTTCATTCGCATCAATTGGATGAGGTGTGTGTGTTGTGTACCACCGATTGGGACGAAATTACTGCCTTTTTGTTGGCGGGACAACGGACAGCCGAAGTAACACGAAAAACCAATGAAACAGCTATTTACATTCGATTGAATCTGGACGGTTCGGGCAAAACGGATGTGTCAACGGGATTGGGATTTTTTGATCACATGTTGGCTCAAATCGGGAAACATGCGCAGGCCGATTTGACCATTCACGTGAAGGGTGATCTGGAGGTGGATGAACATCATACCATTGAAGATACTGCTTTGGCATTGGGCGAAGCCATTTATAAAGCGGTAGGCGACAAACGCGGCATGGAACGCTACGGATTCTGTTTGCCGATGGACGATTCCCTGTGTCAGGTCGCTATTGATTTTGGTGGAAGGCCGTGGCTGATTTGGAATGCCGAATTCAAACGTGAAAAAATCGGCGAAATGCCTACCGAAATGTTTTTCCATTTTTTCAAATCGTTAAGCGATGCTGCTCGCATCAATTTAGCCGTAAAAGCGGAAGGCGACAATGAACATCACAAAATAGAAGGCATTTTCAAAGCGTTTGCCCGTGCCCTGAGAATGGCTGTGCGACGCGATATTTTTAGTCATGATCTGCCTTCGACTAAAGGCGTTTTGTGAACCCCAAAGATGGAGACGACATTTTCAAACCAACAGAAATCTATTTTACGAAGCCGACAGCAAAGAGGATCAGCCTAAATCTCGGCCTGCTGAAAGTTCGTCAGCTTAGTGACATCAACACTTAGAACGCAATAAAAGAATGGAACAATACGTTAAACAAATTGTGCAGACGTCAAAACGGGATTATTATATCAGTTTTCTGATCGGAGTGTTAGCCATCACAGGGAGTTTTTTCCTTTCTTTTTATTGGCGTTTTGATACATACGATCCATTGATTATTCAAATTCAGACGATTGACATTCTGCTGTTGCTGGGAAGTTTGCCCGGTATTTTGTGGCTTTTCCATCAAAAAGTCAAAAAAAATGCACTCCTTCCTTCCATCGAACTCCGGGCAAAACAGTACGTGAAATGGGTACACATCCGATTTCTGATCATTGATTTTAATTTGATATTCAATATTTTATTATTGTTTCTCTTGCGCGATTTCTCTTATTTGCTTGCGACGGCCATCGTTCTCGTTTTGTTGTTTCTGAGCCGATCCAATCCGGCAAAAGTGCGCGAGGATCTGCAAATGAACGCCAGCCAAAAAGGAAATGATGCTTCGATAAAAGAATCATCGGACGATGCCGGTTTGTTTTGATGGGTTATGCTCAGCAGGATGTGCATGACATGGAATGATACGAACCATAAAAATGCTTATAATCAAGGGAATGATGATTGGGCAAGTTTAAAACATGCTTACCTTTAAAAATAATTTAAATATTTGGAAAACAAGATAATAGCTAAATATTTTGAGAAAATTTGGTAGAAAACAGGAGTGGTTATGATTATTGCAGTTGATTTTGACGGTACGATTGTGGAACATGCTTATCCTAAAATTGGGAAAGAGATTCCTTTTGCTTTCGATGTCTTGAAACGGTTGCAACAGGAAGAGTTCCATCAACTGATTTTGTGGACGGTGAGGGAAGGCGATTTACTCACCGAAGCGGTTGATTTTTGTCGTTCCCGTGGATTGGAATTTTATGCCGTTAACAGCAATGATCCTTCTCAGCAAGCTGACGAGGCAACGGCTCCACGGAAGTTGGTGGCTGATTTATTTATTGACGATCGAAATCTGGGTGGTTTGCCCGACTGGGGGATTATTTATCGCATGGTCAAATACGGCGAGTCTCTTCAGGAAGCTACGGATAGCGCTAACGTTGAATATCAACGAAAAAAGAAACGTAACTGGTTGATTCGTTTCGGCGAGCTGTTTGAACGTTGATGGGATGAACAGCGGGTTGATTCAACTGATTCATAAATGACTAACAGGAAGAGCATGAGAAAAATCGCAGTATCGATGTTGTTTGTTTTGTTGGTAGGCACCATGGCTGCCCAACATCGAGTGCGATTGTTTGGTTATGTCACCGATGTCGATCATCGTCCTGTGGAGCTGGCAACCGTCTATCTGAAAGGAACGTCCGTGGCAGTTTCAACTTCGGCTAAAGGATTCTACGATCTTTCTTTTGTGGCTACCGATTCAGTTTTGTTGGTGGTGAGTTGTGTCGGCTATCAACCGGTCAGCAAAAAAATTCCGGGCAATGTGACAGCTCAACTGAATGTGATTCTTCTGCCGTCGGTACATGCATTGAAAGATGTGGAGGTGAGAGCTCATCGGATTCAGACTACTACGTTTGAGCCGCTCAATGCCAAACAGATGCGTTTGTTGCCCGATGCTTCGGGAGGAAATATTGAATCGCTGATTGCTACGTTGCCGGGGGTTCATTCAACCAATGAGTTGAGCTCACAATATTCGGTGCGAGGAGGAAATTACGACGAAAACAGCGTATTTGTCAATGGGATCGAAATTTACCGACCGCTCTTGATTCGGGCTGGTCAACAGGAAGGATTGAGTTTTATAAATCCTGATATGGTGGATCAAGTTTCATTTTCTGCCGGAGGATTTTCGGCTAAATATGGAGATAAAATGGCCTCCGCATTATCCATTGATTATAAACGACCTGCCTCGCTGGAAGGATCTGCCTCGATCAGTTTGTTGGGTGCTTCGGCTTATGTGGGATCGTCGAACAAGAAATGGACGCAGCTTCAGGGCATTCGCTACAAAACCAATTCGTACTTGCTCAATACATTGCCCACGAAAGGATATTATAAACCTACTTTTTTTGATTATCAAACTTACGAAACGTACCAAATTTCACCGGTTCATTCCGTCTCTTTTCTGGGTAACTTTTCGCAAAACAACTATCGGTTTTTTCCGCAGGAACAAGAAACCTCCTTTGGGACCATGCAAATGCCGTTGCAATTGCATGCTTATTTTGACGGGCAAGAACGAGATCGATTTACAACCAAATTTGGCGCTTTGAGGTGGAATTATCAGCCTGTTTCCTCATTGAAATTGGATCTGACTGCTTCTGCTTTCAACACCAATGAGGCTGAAACGTACGATATCATTGGTCAATATTGGCTTTATTCCCTATCGATGGACGGGACGGGAAAAGCAACACCCGATGCAACATTGGGCATCGGCACTTATCAGCAACATGCCCGCGATTATTTAAATGCGACGGTGGCCGGTATCACTCATCATGGATCGTTTGCGTGGAATCAACATTTTTTTGAATGGAGTGCCGGCGTTCAGCGTGAAGCAGTGACCAATCAAATGAAAGATTGGGAATACCGCGACTCGGCAGGCTATTCGTTGCCTTACAATCCTTCATTCATTCAACTTTACAACAACCTGGCAGCTCATTTGTCTCTTTATTCGACTCGTTTTCAGGGTTATTTGCAAGACACCTACAAATTTAGAAACGAGATGGGCATGTGGGTGACTACGGGAGGCGTTCGTTACAATTATTGGACATTCAACAAAGAGTGGCTGATCAGTCCTCGCTTTTCAATTGCTTTGGTGCCTACCTCAAGTAACTTTGTTTTTCGTTTTGCGACAGGCGTTTATTACCAGGCTCCTTTTTTCAAAGAAGTCAGGGATACTTCCATGTTGAACGGCAACACTACGGCTCATTTAAATTCTTCCATCAAGGCTCAACGATCGCTTCATTTTGTTTTAGGAACGGATTATCATTTTACGCAATGGAATCATCCATTCAAACTCACGGCTGAATGGTATTACAAGCCTGAAGATCGAGTGATTCCTTATGTTCTTGACAATGTGAACATCATGTATTTTGGAGGAAATACGGCCAAAGCGTATGCAACCGGTTTGGATCTTAAACTATTTGGTGAATTTGTGAAGGGAACGGATTCGTGGATCTCACTTTCGCTCATGCAGGCTAAGGAAAAATTATTGAAATCAACCGATGCGAATGGGACGCCGATTTACACTGCCTATTTGCCGAGTCCCAATGATCAGCGCTACAGTATTTCCATGTTTTTTCAGGATTATGTCCCGTCTTATCCGCGCATAAAGGTGAGTCTCAAATTGATTTGGGCAGATGGATTGCCGGTGTTTCCGCCTCATAATCCATATGTGGATCCGTTTAGGACGCCGCCTTATCAACGCGTGGATATTGGCGCTTCGTTTGCGCTGATTGATGAGGATCATCGTCCGCGAAGCGGCTGGCAATTTATTAAGCAGGCCTGGATCAATGTCGATGTTTTTAATTTGTTGGATATTTACAATGTGAATTCGTATCTTTGGGTCACTGATATTTTGAGTCGTCAATATCCCGTACCGAATTATTTAACGGGACGATTGTTGAATGTCAGGCTTTCTGTTGATTTTTAATGTGTTAAATTATTAAACAAAGGGGTTATGTGGGATTCTTTACGAAATAGAACAACCATTCGAAAATACAAATCACAAGCCATTCCGCCCGAAATGTTGAATGAGTTGTTGGAAGTAGCCTGTCGGGCTGCCAATACGGGAAATATGCAAGTGTACAGCATTATTGTGACGCAAACGGAATCGGTGAAGAAAGCATTGGCTCCTGCCCATTTTAATCAGCCAATGGTGACGGAAGCTCCGGTTGTTTTGACTTTTTGTGCTGATTTTAATCGTTTCACGCAGTGGTGCTACCAACGCGATGCCAAGCCGGGTTATGATAACTTTCTGTCGTTTATGACCGCAGCTACGGATGCCTTGCTGGCAGCTGAACATTTTTGTGTAGCGGCGGAAAGTCAGGGACTTGGAACTTGTTATCTGGGAACGACCATCTAATTATTGGTGGGTTCAATACATTCTAAATTTTAAATAACACTTTGTATGAATAGAAAGTTAAAAGGGATATGGATTATCGGGCTAAGTCTGTGTTTTTTGCCATTGTTTGCACAAAAGTTTGCATACGACGTGAGTTTTCATCATTTTCTTGACAATCGTGAATATACCAGCAATTATGAAATTTCGCAAACCATGCTTGGAGCACGGTTGAATGCCATGGCGGGAGCCACACTCGATACGACGCAGGGGTTTATGGCGGGAGTCAATTATTTGTACGAATATGGCGACCGAATTAATGGGAATACCCCTACCGTTGATTTGTTTTATTATTATCAAAATCCGCGGTTTTCATTTATTGTAGGCTCTTTTCCACGTCGGGGGCTGTTACATTATCCTTTGGCATTGCTTACCGACACGTTAGATAATTATCGTCCAAACATTCAAGGGGCATATTTGGAAACACGGGGCGATTGGGGTTATGAAAATTTCTGGATCGATTGGACCAGCCGCATTCGCAGCAATGTGCGAGAGACTTTTTTAGCCGGACTCTCAGGAGAACTTCGCTATCGATTGTTTTTCTTTGATCATTATTTTTACATGTATCATCGTGCTTTGTACGGGAGCTACGTTCCGGGCGATGCGATCCGTGACAATGGCGCTTACGGCATGTTGGCGGGTGTCAACTTGGCCCCTTTGACCAATTGGAATACGCTTTCATTTCGTTTGGGAAGTTTAGGAAGCTACAACAGACAGCGGCCGGCCACAGATATTGATTTTCATTTCGGATTTTTTACCCAATTGCATGCTTACTACCGTAAATTTGGGGTTGATGCGTCTTACTACAAGGGACAATCCATTAATGCAGCTTATGGTGATCACATGTATCTTTCCGGCAATTATGCCCGTATCGATTTCGGATATTTGCCTATTAATAATCGTTTTATCACTACCAGAGTGGCTGTTTGTCTGCATGACGTTGATAAAAAATGGCAGAATTCAGAGACGTTTACGTTGATTTTTCATGTTGGAGAGCGATTCAAAAGCTATCATAATTGGCCAACTCCTTGAGTCATGATCTTTCTTTTTGTCAATGACAATAGAAGGGATGGTTTGATGCCAAATTGTTTTAATTGTACTGAAAATCAATTTTATATATCATATCAATTGTTGTGTGAGGCTATGTTGTATCGCTCCCAATGGAAAGGAGATTTGATTTGAAAGGCTGTTTTGTTCTGAGTCGTTAGTTCCGACGGATGAACCAAAAAATGGGAGAGGAAGGCAGGTGAAAATTGCTTTTTTCAAATTGGACGATAGACGGATCTGCTTATAAATTTTGTTTTGATGTGCTTTTAAACATAGAATTGAATTTATTTAACGATTGTTAGTTGCATTTTGCAAAAATGGAGCTTACATTTGCATGTGATTTTTTCATAGTATTAGATTTTAAGGTTAACAGAGATTGGGTAGTCGCGAGACTACCCTTTTTTCGTCTTCTGCTCGGGTTTCTAAGGTGATGGTGATGTTGGCGTTGCGAAGTCGATTTGATCTCAAAAGGTTGTAAGAGATACCTGAAATTTTTTTTAGCAAGGGTTTTTATGAAGTTCTTTTGTGCTTGTTTTTTTAGTGCAAAAGTAGATGTTGTGAGCGAGGCCGAGGCCGTCTTGCTTTTTTTGTTTTGGTTGGCATCAAACAATCGGCATGAAAAGAACAGAGCCGCGTTTCTTGGAGAAGCTTTTTGCAGAAAATGATACGATAAGTACGAAATGGATAAAGGTGTTTTTTGGGTTTCATTTCGTTTGATCTGTCATTGACGTTTTTGAAAATCATACATTTTTGATCGATAATTGAATAAACGAAATCCAATGGGAAAAGGAAAGCAGAAATTTTATGCGGTGTGGAAAGGTAGAAAAGTAGGTGTTTTTGCTTCGTGGGAAGAATGCAAGAGCCAAATTGATCATTTTGACGGGGCTCAGTATAAATCATTTTCATCCAAAGAAGAAGCGGAAAAAGCTTTAAAACAATCCTATTGGAATGTGATTAAACCACGTACGGAACCAACGAATACGAGGCAGGCGAATGCTTCCGATCCTTTTGCTCGGGACAGCCTTGCGGTGGACGCTGCGTGTAGTGGAAATCCCGGAAAAATGGAATATCGGGGCGTGTTGGTGGATCTCCGCAAAGAGGTTTTTCACGAAGGTCCTTTTGAAGAAGGAACCAATAATATTGGAGAATTTTTGGCTATTGTGGACGGCCTTCGCTATATGATGAACGAACCGTCGTTGTCCGTTTTGTATTCCGACAGCGCTATTGCCATCAAATGGGTTCAGGACAAAAAATGCCGCACCAAATTGCCACGCACCGAAAGGAATCATGCATTGTTTGAGCGAATTGAAGAGGCCGAACGATGGTTGTCCGAACATGCTGTATCGAAACCTGTGTTGAAATGGGACACGCGCCAATGGGGAGAGATTCCTGCCGATTTTGGACGAAAATAAGGGATTAGACCACCCGATTATGAAGAAGGAATTCCATTTTTAGGAATCCATTCGTAGGCTCCTATGTCAGGACGGTTTTGCCAAAAGCGATTGATGCCATTCATATCAAATTGATAAGGAGGCGTTTTGCTGATAATGGGATCGGCTGCTCCTCTTAAAACGGATAATGAATCGGGTTTGAAATTGTAATAGTCCGGCGTGATGGATGTGCTGACAAAAAGATGATCGGGCTGTTTTCCCCAAATGGTTCCATTCATCACTGACGTGAAAAAAGGAGGCGCCATGATGTAGCAATGGTCAAAATGATACTGATTATCATTGGCTAAGACGGTATCTGTCACATCGAGTTCTTTGGTTTGTGAACCACTGACGACACAATTGTTCATGGTGATGTTGAATGGGACACGTTGTTGATTGATTTTGTTGGATAACACGACGGAAGGATTCCCGTCCCGTTGTTTCCCTGTGTAAATGTCATTGTAGTAGTTGGCGATGGTATTGTGAGTCAATTGATACGTGCCTCCTTGTAGAAAAAGGCAGTATGACTTACAATTGGATACTTCTGCATTGTACATCCATAGATTGGCGTTGGTAGCTGCAATGCCACACGAATCAAAATTTTGAATCTGTGAATTGGCAATGGTAATGGTAGGTTGATGTAGCGGATCATTGGATGCTATCGAAATGCCGATTCGTCCGTTCTTAATAATGACATGATTGAGTTGATAGGTGCTCTCACTTCCTAAACATTGAACGCCGTACCATTGTCCTGACAAATAGGAATATGGAACATCAGGAAACAGCCAATCGAGCCGATCGCCTTGTAAAATGATATGTTGATCAGGACTTTCACCTCCTTGTGCTATTAAGTTTCCTTTTAGCCGGAGCGAAGCGTTTTGGTGAAAATAGAGTTTGACGCCTGGTTCGATGGTGAGCGTTTTGTTACTGTCAAGTGCTAAATATTGATAGATTAAATAAGGTTTCTCGGCTGTGAGTATGGTGTCGTGATGAATGGTTTTGGAACGAAAAATGGTGACGTTTTGGCCGTAAGCCATCAAATGAACCACGTATTTGTCGGTTGAAGTAGTAAAAAGGACAGAGTCTTCAATCAGCAACGGATTGTTTTGCTGCAACGGATTTACCGTGACGGAAACAAAGACAAAAATGCTGTCGTGGGCTTTAATTTCAACTTGTTGCACTTCATTGTCAGATGGATTGGTTCCGTCCACATTGATATGAAATCCGGTGGTGTTTCCATTGACTAATTGAACGGTTTGAATCATGACAGGTTTGTCTGTCCGATTATATACCTTAAAATTTCCGGTGGTCGATCCGATGGTGGCAAAAACGGTGTCAAATGAAAGTGTGTCCGTCGAAAAGGCGAGCTGATTTTTGGATGAACTCACCAAATTTGTTTCGGTGCATCCGAATGTGAACAACAGCAGAAAAATAACGATGGAAATGTAAAATACAATTCTCATGACACTCTTTTTTTTGATTTAAGATCAATGTTGCTTGCCTCTTGCCGCCTCATAGATGCAATTGTTGACGGGGTTTATTTATTCATAACGTAAAAAATGGACATATCGTATAAACGTGTTTACTGCTCTGTCAATGCGTTCCTCCTGATAATAAAAAAACCGTAGGTTTCTTATTGAGATTGGGCATCTCTTTTTTCCATTCGCCAATGGTTTTGGTACGGATGGATTCACTGGGCAAAGAGACGTCCGATGCAACACAAAGACGTGTGTTTGTCGATAATTGTTGGGTTAGATCCATCATCATTTTATCGTTTCGATAAGGTGTTTCGATAAAGATTTGTGTTTGATTTTCTAAAATGGATCGTTTTTCCAACGTTTTCAACGCTTTTATTCGAGAAGCGCTTTCAATGGGCAGATAACCTACAAAGGCAAAATTTTGTCCGTTTAGTCCGGAGGCCATCAGGGCAAGTAGAATGGAAGAAGGTCCGATGAGCGGAACCACTTGAATGCCTGATTTTTGTGCTAAATCAACTGCGGCTGATCCCGGATCGGCCACAGCAGGACAACCCGCTTCTGAAAGCAATCCCACGGAAATGCCTTGCAACAACGGCTGAATCAGGATTGGAATTTCTTCTGGACGTGTTTGTTCATTTAAAGTCAAAAAAGTGAGGTCATCTATCTTGATCGAAGCATCCATTCGTTTGAGAAAACGGCGAGCCGATCGTACATCTTCCACAATGAAATGGGTGAGCGTTTTGATCAATTCTCCATTGTAAGGCGGAAAAAGTTTTGTTGAATCGGTTTCTCCCAAAGGAACAGGGATTAGATATAAAACACCTTTCATTTTTTGTTGTTTTTGCTTTTTTTTGAAATGCATCATCATGTTCATCTCGAACTGATGGAATGAGTTCAACCCCTTGCATTTTGGCTTGACACATCAGGCAAAGCAAGATGAAACACAAGGCAACCTTTCGGATGCCTTAGCATGTTGATTCATCACAGCGACTTCTGTCGATGTACGTTTTTTTCATGATGCACGATGTGACTTATCCCACCGATCCCTCCAAAGAGATTTGCAATAATTTTTGTGCTTCAATGGCAAATTCCATCGGGAGTTTATTGAGCACCTCTTTAGCATAACCATTTACAATTAGGCCAATAGCATCTTCGGTCGATATGCCTCGTTGATTACAATAAAAGATTTGATCTTCTCCGATTTTGGATGTGGTCGCTTCGTGTTCTACCTGTGCGGTGTCGTTGTTTACCTCCTGATAAGGAAAAGTATGTGCACCGCACGTGCTGCTTAGTAACAGACTGTCGCATTGCGAATAATTACGGGCATTGACAGCACGTTGAGACACTTTGACTAACCCGCGGTAACTGTTTTGACTGTGACCAGCCGAAATGCCTTTGGAAATGATATGGCTTCGGGTGTTTTTCCCTATGTGAATCATTTTGGTGCCGGTGTCGGCCTGTTGAAAGTTATTGGTGACAGCTACCGAATAAAATTCTCCCGAAGAGTTATCGCCCGCTAAAATGCAGCTTGGATATTTCCATGTGATGGCTGATCCCGTTTCCACTTGTGTCCATGAAAGTTTGGATGATTCTCCTTTGCACAACCCTCTTTTGGTGACAAAATTGTAAATTCCTCCTTTTCCGTCTTTATCGCCAGGATACCAGTTCTGTACCGTCGAATATTTTACTTCTGCCCGATCGTGAATGTAAATTTCAACAATGGCTGCATGAAGCTGATTTTCATCGCGCATGGGCGCTGTACAACCTTCCAGGTAAGAGACGTAACTATCATTGTCGGCAACGATTAACGTGCGTTCAAATTGTCCGGTGTTGGCTGCATTGATTCGGAAGTAAGTGGACAATTCCATTGGGCAGCGTACTCCTTTGGGAATGTACACAAAGGATCCGTCAGTAAACACGGCAGAGTTGAGAGCGGCAAAAAAATTATCACGATAGGAGACTACGGAGCCTAAATATTTTTTCACCAAGTCAGGATAGTCTTTCACAGCTTCGCTGATGGAGCAAAAAATAATGCCCATTTCGGCGAGGCTTTCGCGATAAGTGGTTTTGACGGACACACTGTCCATCACTGCATCAACGGCCACCCCCGTGAGCTGTTTCTGTTCTTGAAGCGGAATACCCAATTTATCGAATGTTTTTAATAATTCAGGATCCACTTCGTCAAGCGATTTGGGGGTGTTCTTCTTTGGTGCCGAGAAATAAATAATATCTTGATAATCAATTTCTCCGATTTTCAAATGAGGCCATGTCGGCATGGTTAACGTTTGCCAATGATGAAATGCATCCAATCGAAATTTTAACAACCAATCCGGCTCTCCCTTTTTAGAGGAAATGGTTCGAATGATTTCTTCATTTAACCCTTTCGGAATCGTATCGGATTCAATTTCGGTCACAAAACCGTATTTGTATTCTTTATCGGTCAATTCATTGATGTCTTGTTTGTTGTCAGTCATAACAGTTGATCTTAATATGTTTTTTCTTTTCTTAATGGAATGGCAAAGCCTCTTTGAATAGCTTTATTAAACAGCACTGACATAGGTTAAAATGTAAGATTCGTTGATTTCAAATGATAAGGTCAATGGTTCGGACATGCCGTGCACTAATCCCTTCATTTGGTGTTTTTTTTGATCAATGTGAATGATCTTGATTTGTTCAACGAACTCAATGTCAGGTGTTGAAGCCCATTTATATAATGCTTCTTTTGCCGTCCACAACAACAAAGGTACAACAAAATCGTCTTTTTGGTGTATTAAATGAATTTCAGCAGGGCTTAAAAATCGTTGTTGAAGTTGGGCAGCACGTGGAGAAACGATTTCAATATCAATGCCTACTTCGAGGAATGGATGCAGCATGACGGTTGCATAGCCGTTGGTGTGTGAAATGCTGATTTTGTAACTGTTGTCCTCAAGAAACGGTTTTCCGAATTCGTTGTAAACAATGGTTTTTTCACTGCCAAGCAGTTGATTGAGGAGCGCTCTGACCGCTAATTTTTCACATCTTTTGTGTTTGTTTGAAATGGATTCAATGACTTTCAGCATGGCTGTCGGTGAGTGAAACATCGCCAAGAGTTGATCTTCTGTTTCAGCGATCTGCCAAATGCCGATGAGCGATCCGTTTGGCAACTGTTTTTGTTGAATCAGCATGATGAGTTGTCATTTTCCGTTATGTCCTGTCCAATGCATGGTTTCAATCATTTTCATGACATCCTGTCGAACGTATTGCAACACGGGAGCAATGGAATCTTTGTTTGGTACGTCGTCGAAGTATAAAGCGCCTCGAATTACATGATGAAGGCTGTCAGTGAGCATAAATTGAAGCGGAGAGGCGGCATCTCCTTTGATGTCGTATAAAATGCCGTACACTTTGGCATCTCGATTCACAAATCGATGTTCCACAATGGCTTCTGCTTTGATGGTGTGTTTGTAAACAAACATGCGACAATCTTCGGAAATGGCTCGAAGGTTGTTGTGTACTGGTTTGTAGCTGATGTAAATACATCCGTTCAACTTCGGATAATAGATATTGATCCAGTACTCTTCTCCTTTGGCATGCACCACGCTGTCTTTGGCATAAACCGAAAAGTCGAATGCATAGGGATACGATTGGTTAAAAGATTGATAGGCGTGATTTGGCAAGTCTATTCTAAAATACCCATAAGGTTTGGGAGATTCTTGATGGCAGGCTGTTAAACCTACTGCAAGCAACATAAATAGCCCAATGAGCTGACGCATAAAAAGTTTATTTTTTGGTAATAATTTCTTTTTCAAAATATTTCGATTGATGAAGGGGATTTGGGTTAATCGGTCGGGTTGACGGTTTGGTTCTGTTGTATGGTGAATCGGACTTTAATGATTCGCCTTTTGGTCACCTCGAGAACTTCAAATATAAAATGACCAAAGAGGATTTTTTCGTGCATCTTTGGAAAATCTCCTTTCAGTTCGAGAATTAATCCGGCTAAACTTTCGACTTCTGCCGTGATTTCTTCAAACGATGAGGTGTCAATTCCCGTCACTTTGAAGAAATCAGACAATGAGATTTTTGCATCAAAGTCATACGTGTTTTCGTCCAATTGATGATAGAGTAATTTTTGTTCATCGTATTCGTCGTCAATTTCGCCTACCACTTCTTCCAGAATGTCTTCGAGTGTGACAATGCCCGAAGTGCCGCCATATTCATCGACGACAATGGCAATATGATTTTTGGTTGTTTGAAACTCCCGAAGCAAGTCATCGATTTTTTTCGTTTCGGGGACAAAATAGGCAGGTCTTAACAATGTTTGCCATTTAAAACCATCTCCTTTATCTACATGAGGAAGTAAGTCTTTGTTGTATAAAATACCTTTGATGTGATCAATATTTTCCTGATAAACCGGTATTCGTGAATAACCTAACTCAATGATTTGATTTTTTACTTCGTTAAACGTTGATTTGATGTTAATTGCAGCTATGTCAGGACGGGCAGTCATCACTTCGTCGGTTCGTTTGCTTCCAAAGCGGATGATTCCTTCTAAAATTTCTTTGTCATTGCCCTTTTGATGTGATGTACTTAGCTCTAATGCTAACGAAAGGTCATCCATGGAGAGATGATCATTGGCTAACCGGTGAAACTTTCGATCGGCTAAGCGGCCAAGAATGAGCAGAACCCATGTAAGTGGCGCAAGCAAGGAGAGCAGCACATAGATAAGGCCGGAAAGACGGCGTGCAATGGGTAAAGCATGTTGACGCGCATAGACTTTAGGAATGATTTCGCAAAATAGAAGCAATAGAAAGGTGATAAAGATGGTTTGTACAAGAAAATTTAGCAAAGGGATATCGCTAAAATCAAAAAAAGAAGAAATTAAAATGCTAGATAGAATGACGATGGCAATGTTAATGGTGGTATTGCTGATCAGCAGAGTGGCTAAGGTTTTTTCAGGAACTTGTTTCAAATGGTAAAGTCGTTGATCGGGAGCCATTCCTTGTTTTCTGATCTCTTCCAAATCCATTGGTTTAAGAGAAAAGAAAGCGATTTCAAAGGCTGATATAACGGCTGAGGCCATCAACAGCATCAGCGTGATGAAAATATCAATCCATGATGATACCGTCCATGCAGTCGCATTGAAAGAAAATAAAAAAGTGGATAATAAATACATGATGATCAAAGACAATAAAAAAACAAGGACAGCATGCTCTGTCCTTGCAAAAGTAATCAAAAAAACTTAGAATGCTATTTTATTGATCAATAGGAATCGGTTCTGTCAGAAAGGCAGATCATCGACCGGCGAATCAACAGGCGGAAGGGGTTCTGAAGCGGTTGATTCAACGGGATTGGCCGTGTAGTGTGTCGCCGTTTCGGATGAACTGGCATTGTCGGCTTTTTTGCCTAAAAATTGCATGGTATCCGCATAAATTTCTGTTGTGTAGCGTTTTATTCCGTTTTGATCTTCCCATTGACGTGTTCTGATTTTTCCTTCAATGTAAAGCTGACTGCCTTTTTTTACATATTTTTCGGCTGTCTCTGCCAACTTGTTCCACATCACAATGTTGTGCCATTCTGTTCTGTCCGGAACTTCTGTGCCATTGGCCGTTTTGTAACCACGTTCAGTGGTTGCTAACGTAAAATTAGCAACAGCCATGTTTCGATCTAAATATTTAACTTCGGGATCTTTGCCGACGTTTCCAATTAAAATAACTTTGTTGACTGACATATGAATATATTTTAAAGTTAAATTGACACAAAGATAGTATTTGTTTCAATAGGATTGTTTCAATAAAACATTATTAATAAAATTTATAATTAGCTTTGGCATTGGATAATCATTTAATTGCTCATTATTTACTGCTATGTATGGTGCATTGGCAAATGGTTTTTGTTTGCATTTGATAATAAAAAAAACGGTATAAATAGTTTGATGACTTAACAAATGTTTAATGATGGATGAAGTAAATTGAACGTCAAACGGACGGAAAGGTTGAAGGAGCGTCGATTGCAGCGCCGTTTCCACCGTGAGGGGCTGCGATGATTCCAGCAACGGAAATTCATAAAGATTTTGCCAGATGTCTTTATTGATTCGTTTTTGTAAAAAGACGTTTTGTTCATGTACTATACAAAAGTAATAAAAATAACGATCTCTTGTTGGCGCTTTCTTTTTTTTAACCGGATATTGGTTGACCATTTGATTCGCAGCGGCAAAGCAAGTTTGTTGAAAAGGACATTGCTCACAGTGAGGTGACTGTGGAATGCATTGAAGTGCCCCAAACTCCATAATAGCCTGATTGTAAAGATCGGGATGTTGTTTGTCCATCATTTCAAATGCCAATTGGTTCATTTCTTTTTTTGTGTTAGCTTCGTCGATGGAGTTGTTAATGCCAAAATAGCGGGTTAAAAAACGGAGTACATTGCCGTCAACCACGGCATAAGGTTGCTGAAATGCAAACGAAGCGATAGCTGCAGCAGTGTAAGGACCAATGCCGGGTAGCGACAGGATTTGATCGTAATCATGGGGAAAGGTTCCATGAAATTGCTCCATGATGTGGCGAGCTGCACGATGAATATTTCGTGCTCTGCTGTAATAGCCCAGACCTTGCCAATACGTTAATATTTCTTTTTCAGATGCTTCTGCCACCGAACGAAGATCAGGAAACCGCTTCATAAAGCGAAAAAAATAGGCAAGTCCTTGTTCCACTCGCGTTTGCTGCAGCATGATTTCCGAAATCCAGATCGGGTAAGGATCAGTGGTGTCTCTCCAAGGCAAATCGCGCTTGTGTTGGTCGTACCAAGCCAACAAAACGTCAGCCAACGGAGAATGTTCTTCTAAAAAATCGCTTTTTGTTGAAGAGAGCGAATCGCGATGGTTCTTGTTGTTTTTATGTGATAATGAATCCATGTCGATAATTAAAAATTATTAAAAAGGATGGCTACACAACAACGATTTCAATATTTTGGCTCTTTGAGTCATGAACCAATGAATCCAATGTGTCCATTTTTCGGCAAAGATACGAGGTTGAAGAAAAAATCATTCGTTGAATGAAAAAAAACGGAAAAAGATTTTGTCATTGAAAATTAATGCAATATCTTTGCAAACCCATAGACAACTAATTTTTACGCATTAATGTATAATCAATTAAAAATTTTCAACGATGACAAAAGCAGAAATTGTAAACGAAATTGCGAAAGAAACCGGAATTGATAAGGTTTCTATTTTGAAAACCGTGGAATCTTTCATGGAAAATGTAAAGGGTTCATTATCAAAGGGAGATAATGTGTATTTAAGAGGATTTGGCAGTTTTATTGTCAAAAAGAGAGCTCAAAAAACAGCACGCAACATCTCCAAGAATACTACTATTGTCATTCCGGAACACAATATTCCGGCATTTAAACCGGCAAAAACATTTTTTGAATCAGTAAAATAATAAGAACATGCCAAGCGGAAAAAAAAGAAAAAGACATAAGATGGCTACTCACAAGCGTAAGAAAAGATTAAGAAAAAATCGTCATAAAAAGAAGTAGTCGAAATTCATCTCAAGAAAATTTTAAAGAGCAAACCGTCAGCCTATAATGGCAGTAGGTTTGTTCTTTGTTTATAAGTAAAGATAAAAAACATAAACGTGTGAATAGTGAATTAATCGTTGATGTTCAACAATCGGAGATAACCATCGCCCTTTTAGAAGACAAAAATTTAGTTGAATTAAATAAGGAAGGGCGTTCGTTGTCGTTTATGGTAGGCGATATCTATCTTGGCCGTGTTAAGAAATTAATGCCTGGATTGAACGCTGCATTTGTCGATGTTGGTTATGAAAAAGAAGCGTTTCTTCACTATCAGGATTTAGGTCCTCAATTTCTTTCTCAAACAGAATTTCTTAAGCAAACCTTAGCGGATCGGAAGCATGTTCCTTCCATGCTGAAATCAAAGATTTTTCCTGATATTGCCAAAGAAGGATCGATCAATGATGTCTTAAAAGTTGGGCAGGAGATTTGGGTTCAAATTGCTAAGGAGCCCATTTCGACCAAAGGTCCCCGATTATCGGCCGAATTATCCATTGCGGGTCGATATTTAGTGCTCATTCCTTTTTCCGACAAGGTGTCCGTTTCTCAAAAAATTAAATCCAATGAAGAACGTGTTCGCTTAAAGCAGTTAATTCAAAGCATTAAGCCAAGACGGTGCGGCGTCATTATTCGAACCGTCGCCGAGGGAAAACGCGTTGCTGAATTGGACAACGAATTAAAGATTTTAGTAAAACGTTGGGACGAAGCCATTGCCAAAACGCAAAAAGCCAAAGGAGTGACGGCTGTCCTTGAAGAGATCGGACGAACCATCGGCATCATTCGAGATATTTTTAATCCCGATTTTGAAAGCATTCATATCAATGACGAACCTGTATTCAATGAAGTTCGTGATTATGTGGAACTGATTGCTCCCGAAAAAAAAGGCATCATCAAATTGTATAACGGGAGATTGCCTATTTTTGACAACTTTGGCGTTACCAAACAAATTAAGTCGTTGTTTGGCAAGACGGTCACATTTAAGCGCGGTGCCTATTTAATTATAGAGCAAACAGAAGCGATGCACGTGATTGACGTCAACAGTGGAAATCGGGCAAGAGCCAATAGCAATCAGGAAGATAATGCGCTTGAGGTCAATTTGGCAGCTGCCGATGAAATTGTCCGTCAATTAAGGTTGCGCGACTTGGGTGGAATTATTGTGATCGATTTCATCGACATGGTCAAAAGCGAGCATAGACAGCAGCTTTTTGAACACATGGAAAAATTGATGGAAAATGATCGCGCCAAGCATCATGTTTTGCCGTTAAGTAAATTCGGTGTGATGCAGATTACCCGTCAACGTGTAAGACCGGCCATGTTTGTGGATACTCAGGAAACATGTCCCACCTGTTTTGGAACAGGAAAAATTAAATCATCCATTTTATTTACCGACACGTTGGAGCGCAAAATCGAATATCTGGTGAATCAGTTGCAAGTGAAACAATTTGTGATGAAAATTCATCCTTTTGTGGAGGCTTACATTCGTTCGGGATTCCCTTCATTAATGTGGAAATGGCGATTACGATATGGTTTAGGATTCAAAATCATTCCTATTCAAGATTTTGGATTACTGCAATATGCCTTTCTTGATCGGGAAGGAAATGAAATTGATTTAAGAGAAGAAATAGAAACTCATTCATAATTAACCCTGAAAAAAAAGCCTTATCATACTGATGAGGCTTTTTTAGTTTGTTGATTTACATCACGATATTGATGATTTTTTTGGGAACCACAATGATTTTTTTAGGTTTCTTGTCTTCAAGCCACTTTTGGCTTTGAGGATTGGACAAAACCGTTGCTTCAACTTCTGCCACAGGCATGTCGGCTGGTAATGTCAGTTGATAACGTACTTTCCCATTGAATGATACCGCATAGGTTACCTTTGTTTCCGTCAAATAGCGCTCGTCGGCTTCCACCCATTGAGCGATGCAAATGGATGAGCGGTGTCCCAATTGATGCCATAATTCTTCTGTGATGTGTGGGGCAAAGGGATTCAGGGCAATTAATAACGGTTCCAAGATGGCTCGTTTATTGCATTTCAATGCACTGAGCTCATTGACGCAAATCATGAATGCGCTTACCGATGTGTTGAATGAAAAAGTTTCGATGTCGTTTTTGACTTTTTTAAGTAGTTTGTGAAGGCTTTTCCATTCATCTGCTGTGGGTTCGTCGTTGGTGACGGATAAATTGTCTGCGTTCCAGAAAAGATTCCAGAGTTTTTTCAGAAAACGATGTACTCCGTCAATGCCGTTGGTATCCCATGGTTTTGATTGTTCCAATGGGCCTAAAAACATTTCGTACAGTCGAAGGGTGTCAGCACCGTAATGTTCCACGATGTCATCGGGATTGACCACATTGAACATAGACTTTGACATTTTTTCAACCGCCCAACCACAAACATATTTTCCTTGCTCTAAAATAAACTCGGCTGTTTTGTATTCGGGATTCCAATTTTTGAATGCTTCAATGTCGAGAATATCATTATGTACTATATTGACATCCACATGAATAGCCGTTGTTTCGTAGTTGTCTTTCAAATGATAGGAAACAAACGTATTGGTGTTTTTGATTCGATAGACAAAATTGCTACGTCCTTGAATCATCCCTTGGTTGATCAGTTTTCGAAATGGTTCGTCTTCGCAGATGAGGCCCAGATCAAACAGAAATTTATTCCAGAAACGACTGTAAATGAGATGTCCCGTGGCATGTTCTGTTCCTCCGATGTATAAATCCACATTGCGCCAATAAGCATTTTTATCAGGATCTACCAATGCTTTGTCATTATGAGGATCCATGTAACGCAGATAGTAAGCTGATGAGCCGGCAAATCCCGGCATGGTGTTCAATTCATAGGGATAACCGTCGGCTGTTTTCCAGTTCTGTGCTCTTCCTAATGGAGGTTCGCCTTGTTCGGTAGGCAGGTAACGATCAATTTCGGGCAGAACTAATGGTAAATCCGATTCGTTCAAAGGATAGGGAATGCCATTTTTATAGTAAATAGGGAATGGTTCTCCCCAATAACGTTGACGGCTGAAAATGGCATCGCGCAATCGGAAGTTTACTTTGACCCGTCCAATCTGCTGATCAATAATGTATTCTTTTGCTTTTTTTATGGCTTCTTTTACATGTAATCCGTCCAAAAAACCGGAGTTCGTCAAAATGCCTTCTTTGGCATCAAAACTTTCGGTAGAGACGTCGCATCCTTCAATGACCGGCACAATGGGCAAATGGAAATATTTGGCGAAAGCATAATCGCGAGCATCATGAGCGGGTACGGCCATGATGGCGCCCGTTCCATAGCCTGACAATACGTAGTCACTGATCCAGATCGGAATGATTTGTTGATTGACAGGGTTTATGGCATACGATCCTGAAAAAACGCCTGAAACGCGTTTTTCGGCGATGCGTTCGCGTTCAGTTTTCTTTTTGGTGGCCTGCAGGTAAGCTTCTACCTCTTTTTGTTGTTCGAGTGACGTCAGTTTTTTTACCCATTCACTTTCAGGAGCCAGTACCATGAAGGTTACACCAAAAAGCGTGTCGGGACGAGTGGTGAAAATGGTTACTTTTTCTTCAGAATGAACGATGGGAAAAAGAATTTCAGCCCCTTCACTTCGTCCAATCCAGTTTTTTTGTGTTTCTTTGAGCGATTCACTCCATTCGATGTCGGAAAGTCCGTTCAATAAGCGTTGTGCATAGGCTGATACGCGTAAAATCCATTGACTCATTTGGCGTTGCTCAACGGGATGTCCTCCGCGAATGGACACTCCTTCGCTGACTTCATCATTGGCTAAGACCGTGCCTAAAGCCGGACACCAGTTGACCATCGTGTTGGCTTTGTAAGCAATGCGATAATTCATCAAAATGGCTTGTTGCTCTTCGGTTGTTTTCTCATTCCATTCTTTTGCTGTGAAATGAATCTCTTCTGAACAGGCAGCGTTGATAGATCGGGTGCCGTCAGTTTCAAATGCGCTGATGAGTTTTTCAATGGGTTCTGCTTTTTGAGTGGTGTTGTCATAGTAATGATGGAACATTTTCAGAAAAGCCCATTGAGTCCATTTGTAATATTCCGGGTCACAGGTGCGGATTTCACGATCCCAGTCATAGGAAAAGCCGATTTTATCCATTTGTTCGCGATAGCGGGCAATATTTTTTTCGGTCGTGATGGCAGGATGCTGTCCCGTTTGGATGGCATATTGTTCGGCCGGCAGTCCGAATGCGTCGTATCCCATCGGATGCAACACATTAAAACCCTGAAGTCTTTTGAAGCGGCTGTAAATGTCGGATGCAATGTATCCGAGTGGATGTCCTACATGCAGTCCGGCTCCTGAAGGATAAGGGAACATATCCAACACATAAAATTTCGGCTTATTGGGATTGGTTTCGACATGAAATATGTTATGCTCTTTCCAAAATGATTGCCACCTGTAATCGATTTCTTTAAAGTTATACTCCATAATGACTTGTTTGTGTGTGAAATGTGATTTTTGATGCTGGATGTCGGTCTGATAGCGTCAAAACCGATTTTGAGCCACAAATTTACGGAAAGTAATTGAATAAACGAATGTTGACTCGGGAGTGGTTTGGGTGAGACTTCATTTGAGAAAGAGGGCAATTTTCGGATATAAACTTTTTGTTGTACTTTTGAGCTTTATTATCAACATGCTGCACATTTCGGATGAATAGCCTGCTATGACTGATTCATCCCGTTTTGAATGTTTCCTGATTTTAAGCAAAAGCATCAAATCGTTCGTTTTCTGTTTGTCTTTTCATGTCAAACGATTCATTTTTAATTCAATATCAATTCATGCAATTTTCTGATCTTAACATTGACCATCGTTTAATTGAAGCGATTTCGTATATGGGTTTTGAAACCGCTACTCCCATTCAATCATTGGCTATTCCTGCCATTCTGGAACAAAAAGATTTGCTTGCCTGTGCGCAAACCGGTACTGGCAAAACGGCTGCCTTTGTGTTGCCTATTTTACATGAGTTGATTCATCATCCAACGGAGAACACCAGTTGCTTGATCATTGTCCCGACACGAGAACTTGCGATTCAGATCAATCAGGAAATTCAAGGATTTGCTTATTTTGCTTCCATTGGGTCGGTAGCCATTTACGGTGGCGGAGACGGCGGTGAATTTACACAGCAAACCGAAGCGCTTCAGAATGGCGTGGACATTGTTGTGGCTACTCCCGGAAGATTCATTTCTCATTTGGCCATGGGTCATGGCAATTTTTCTAATTTGAAGTATTTGATTTTGGATGAAGCCGACAAAATGCTCGATATGGGATTTATGGATGATATCGAACGCATTATTTCTCATTTGCCGGCTGACCGTCAGACGTTGATGTTTAGTGCTACTATGCCCGATAAAATCAGGAAGCTGGCACGAAAAATTTTGAAAAATCCGTTTGAAATTTCCTTGTCATTGTCAAAACCTGCCGATCATGTAGTTCAACGAATTTGTTTGGTTTATGATCATCAAAAGATTCCGTTGTTGGATGAGGTGCTTCAGCAACGTCCCGATTATGATGCTATTTTAATTTTTACTTCTGCAAAGCATAAAGTCAACGAAATTGTTTCATCATTGAAGAAACTTGGCTACAGTGTTCGGGGCATTTCATCGGATTTGGATCAGGAACGGCGCGAAGAGGTATTTCGGGCTTTCCGTTCAAAACAAATCCGCATTCTCGTCGCAACCGATATCATTAGTCGAGGAATTGACATTAAAGATATTAACATGGTCATCAATTTTGATGTGCCTCATGATGCCGAAGATTATGTGCATCGCATTGGCCGAACAGCCAGAGCTCAGAGCGAGGGTGAGGCATTGACATTGGTGAATGAGAAGGAACAACGCAAAATTGATCAAATCGAACGATTGATCGAAGCATCTATTGAACGTATGCCTTTGCCCGAAAAGTTCGGAGAGGCACCTGCATGGAACGTTCAGAAAAAACAACATTCAGCAGGCCATCCATCAAAACGCCCTTCATTCAGGCATTCTCCAAAAAACAAATCAGGGAAAAAGAAGTCTTAACCATGGTTTTCAGGACTCATTCAACACCGCAAAGTCAAAAAAACCAAAAAGACATATCGATGCAGTCTTATTTTTGGCAATGGTTAATGTCTTTATAATGAGCGTATTGAATTGAAAAGAGCCAATCGCTTTTTCTCCTTAAAACGTTCATTTGCAAAAAAATTCCTGAAAAATTGGCAGTTAAGGAATTGATTTTGTTACTTTGCAGTCAATTAGCGGAAACGATGCCGAGGATTCAATAAAGAATATAATTTATTGATTTTATGTTGTTTGTAGTAAAATAGTATTTTCTCCAAAGGATGTAAGTACTACAAAAAGATGGGATATGTCGAAAAATTTAGTTATAGTAGAATCTCCTGCAAAAGCAAAGACAATTGAAAAGTTTTTAGGAAAAGAATACGTGGTGTTGTCGAGCTTCGGTCATATTCGTGACTTAAGTGAACATGCTTTTGGGGTGGATCTTGAACATGGATTTAAGCCGATTTATGAAATATCATCCGATAAGAAGAAACTGGTATCGGAATTGAAAAAGGCATCGGATTCTTCGGATATGGTGTGGCTTGCTTCCGATGAGGATCGGGAAGGAGAAGCCATTGCTTGGCATTTGGCAGAAACGTTGAAATTGAATCATGAGAAAACAAAACGCATTGTGTTTCATGAAATTACCAAATCGGCTATTTTGAAGGCAATTGAACACCCTCGTGACATTGATCTCGATCTGGTAAATGCACAGCAGGCACGCAGGATTCTCGACCGCATTGTGGGGTATGAATTGTCTCCCATTTTGTGGAAAAAAGTCAAATCATCTCTTTCCGCCGGTCGTGTTCAATCGGTGGCAGTTCGTTTGATCGTTGAAAGAGAAAGGGAAATACAGGCTTTTGTCCCGGAATCATTCTTTAAAGTCGTTGCGCTATTCAATGTGTTTGATGCTCAAAATAATCCCGTTGAATTAAAAGCCGAGTTGCAACATCGGTTTGCTTCAAAAGAAGAAGCGAAAGCATTCCTCGAATCGTGTAAATCGACTGATTTCATCATTGAAAACATTGTTAAAAAACCTGCCAAACGATCTCCTTCCCCACCGTTTACCACTTCAACATTGCAGCAGGAAGCAGCACGAAAGTTAGGCTATTCGGTTTCGCAAACCATGATGATTGCTCAGAAATTGTACGAAGCAGGGAAAATTACCTACATGCGTACTGATTCTGTCAATTTATCCGATTTTGCGATTGAGCGTGCTAAAAATGAAATTTTTTCTTTGGTTGGTGAGCGTTATTGGCAAATGCGACGGTTTCAAACCAAAACCAAAGGAGCGCAGGAGGCGCACGAAGCCATTCGTCCTACGTACTTGGATCAACCTGAAATCAGTGGTACTACGCAAGAGAAAAATTTGTATGCTTTAATTTGGAAACGAACGATTGCTTCGCAGATGAGCGATGCAGAGCTGGAAAAAACGACGATTACCATTGGAATGTCTCATTCCTCCGAAAAATTTTTAGCTTATGGCGAAGTGGTGAAGTTTGATGGTTTTTTGAAAGTTTACATGGAATCGACTGACGATGAAGATGATCAGGAAAAAGCTACTTTATTGCCTCCGTTAAAAGTCAAACAACAGTTGGATCTCAATCAGATGATCGCTTCGGAGCGCTTCACGCAACGCCCTCCTCGCTATTCGGAAGCTTCGTTGGTCAGAAAATTGGAAGAATTGGGTATTGGACGACCATCCACGTATGCACCTACCATTTCGACTATCCAAAAGCGAAATTATGTGGAGAAATCTCATTTTGAAGGAGAATTACGCTCATTTACCGTTTTTGTGCTCAAGAACAATCAACTCAAAGAAGAACAAAAAACAGAACGATACGGTGTTGATAAAGGAAAATTGGTGCCGACAGATATTGGCATGGTGGTGAATGATTTTCTGATGGATTATTTTCCGAACATTTTAGATTATCATTTTACTGCGACTGTTGAAAAAGAATTTGACGATATTGCCGAAGGACAATTGGATTGGCAGGAGGCGTTACGTCGATTCTATGCCAAATTTCATCCCATGGTGGTAGAAACCATGGAAAAATCGGAACGACGCTCCGGCGAGCGTATATTGGGCGTTGACCCAAAGACCGGCAAACAAATTTCTGTGCGTATCGGTCGTTTTGGGCCGATGGTACAATTAGGAAACAAAGAAGCCGGCGATGAGTTGCAATACGCTTCGTTGAAAAAAGGGCAATTGTTGGAAACCATCACGTTGGAAGAAGCGCTCGATTTGTTTAAATTGCCTCGTTCATTAGGTGAGTGGAACGGGAAAGAGCTCATTGTCGCCATCGGTCGTTTCGGTCCTTATGTTCGGTGCGATAAAACATTTTATTCCATTCCCAAAACGGAAGATCCAATGACTATCACCATGGAAAGAGCTTTGGAGCTGATCCGTGAAAAAGAAGAAGCCGATAAAAACCGACAGATCAAAGTCTTTGAACAAGATCCTGATTTGAAGATTCTTAATGGAAGATTCGGACCTTATATTTCTTATCAGAAAAAGAACTACAGAATTGCCAAATCCATTGATCCGAAAACGTTGACCTATGAGGCGTGTATGGAAATCATCAACCATGACGAAAAGTCGGTTAATTCAAAAAATAAAAAGAAAAAAAGCACAAAAAAAGAATAATTTCATCCCATTCATGCTATATTTGTTCAACTTAATGAATGAAATATGGTGTTTGATCACTCTTTTTTTTCTATCGATAAAAATGCTCAACCTGCCCAAGGCCATTTGATTTTGGCAGAACCTTTTATGAATGAGCCTTATTTCGGGCGTTCGGTTGTTTTGTTGACCCAACATTCCGATGAAGTCGGTACGATGGGATTGGTTTTGAACAAGCCGTTAGACATTTTTCTGCACGAAGTGGTGGAAGGAATGGAAATACAACAGTCGATTCGCTTGTTTTGTGGAGGTCCGGTTGCTCCAAAATCCCTTTTTTATCTTCACAATCTGCCTAATATGCCGCTGAGTTTTCAAATTACTTCGCAGGTTTATCTGGGTGGTGATTTTGAAAAAATACTTGAGTTAATCAATCAAGGACCGGGCGAAGGTCACTTTATCCGGTTTTTCTTAGGTTATTCCGGCTGGGAAAAAGGGCAGCTTGATGACGAAATTAAACATCAGTCGTGGATTGTCGGACCCCTTGCCGATGAGTCCATCCTGATGGAAGAGAAGATGGAAACCATGTGGACGCAAAGCCTGAAAAGCTTAGGTGGTAAATATCGTCATTGGGCTGATTTTCCTCAAAATCCGAACTTAAATTGAACGTTGCAGGTCGTTCCATTGTTGTTCAAAGTAAAGCCAAAGTTTTTCCGACGGTACAGGTGCTTCGACATAAAGAGGCATTTTGGAAACGGGATGAATAAATGAAATGCTTCGTGCATGAAGTGAAATTCCACCATCTTCGTTCGAACGGGGATAACCATATTTCAAATCACCTTTGATGGGCGCGTTTATTTTTGCGAGTTGGCAGCGAATTTGATGATGACGTCCCGTTTCCAAATCAATCTCCAACAGCGCATAGCGATCCGATGTTGCTTTCATTTCGTAATGAAGGATGGCGAGTTGACTGTTTTTTTGTTCCCGATCATACGCAAATGTTTTGTTTAGCTGTTCATTTCGAACTAAATAATGTTGGAGTGTAGCTTTTGGCTCAAAGGATCCTTTTTTGACAATGGCCCAATATGTTTTTTTGACATCGTGACCTTTAAATAGTTCATTCATACGCGCTAATGCCTTGCTGGTTTTGGCAAAAACAACAATGCCGCTCACCGGTCGGTCTAATCGGTGAACAACGCCGACAAACACATTCCCCGGTTTGTTGTATTTGATTTTCAAATAATTTTTGATGGTTTCTGACAGTGGTTGATCACCTGTTTTGTCGCCTTGTACAATTTCAGAGGTAGTCTTATTGACTATGATGAGGTGATTATCTTCGTAAAGGATCGTCATCGGATGATTTTTAATAAGGTACAAAAGTAGCCATTTTTTCAGGCGCTTCAAAGAACTTCTTCTCCTGATTTTTCATGTCGGCTAAATGATGTACCTTTGTAAACCGAATTGAAACAACAAAATGACATGACTGCAAATCAATTATTTGAACACATAAAGCAAAAAAAATCATTTTTATGTGTCGGATTGGATTCGGATATTGAAAAAATTCCTTCGCATTTGCTTTCAGCTGAGAATCCGATTTTTGAATTTAACAAAGCCATTATTGATGCGACTGCCGATCTTTGCGTGGCCTACAAACCAAACATTGCTTTCTACGAACGGTTGGGCGTCAAAGGATGGGAAGCATTGGCGCAAACGGTGATCTATCTTCGCAATCGCTATCCCACACAATTTTTGATTGCCGATGCCAAGCGAGGAGATATTGGCAACACTGCGCAGATGTATGCTAAAACATTTTTTCATCAATATGATTTCGATGCTGTGACAGTGGCTCCTTACATGGGAGAAGATTCTGTGGCTCCATTTTTGAGTGATGTACAGAAATGGGCGATTGTATTGGCTTTAACATCGAATCCAGGATCAAAAGATTTTCAGATGATTCGTGATGCGTCAGGGCACTTCCTTTTTGAGCATGTGCTGGAACGGGCAAAACAGTGGGGCACGACTGACCAAATGATGTTTGTGGTGGGCGCTACTCAGGCAGAATTTTTTTCGGTGGTTCGTCAGCATGTTCCCTCTCATTTTTTATTGGTTCCTGGTGTCGGAGCTCAAGGCGGCGATTTACGCCGTATTGCCGAAGCAGGTTTTAATGAACAGTGCGGATTGTTGGTTAATTCCTCTCGTCAAATTTTGTATGCTTCGTCCCATCATGATTTCAGTCAGGCAGCCCGTCGCGAAGCGCAACAGATTCAATTGGAGATGGAACAACTGCTTGAAGAGCATCATTTCATTGAAAAAAGGTAATATCCATTGGATGTTCTAAATTATTAACACTGTCAAATTTTCATTTGGCAAGCGTTTTGTTATCTTTGTTGTAAATCTAAAAAGAGAGTTGATATGATGATTTATCTTATTTTTGGTGTTTTTGCACTGCTTAGTTGGCTGGTTCAACATAGTTTGCAGGTGAAATTTAAGAAGTATTCTCAAATTCCTTTATCCAATGGCATGACAGGCCGTGATGTGGCTTTAAAAATGCTGCATGAAAATGGCATTTATGATGTTTCTGTCATTTCAGTAGAAGGACAATTGACAGATCATTACAATCCGGTAGATAAAACCGTGAATTTAAGTGAAGGTGTTTACTCGAGCAATAGTGTTGCTGCCGCCGCAATTGCAGCTCATGAGTGTGGTCATGCCGTGCAGCATGCTACAGCGTATGCTCCGTTGAGAATGCGTTCTGCGTTGGTTCCAATCGTTAGTTATACTTCCAATTGGATCATGTGGGTTTTGTTGGCCGGCATTTTTATGGTGAATGTTTTCCCTGCTTTATTGCTTTTTGGAATTATTCTCTTTGGGTTAACAACCCTTTTCAGTTTGATTACATTGCCTGTTGAAATCAATGCAAGCATGCGGGCATTGGCGTGGCTGGATCGCTCCGGCATTACGACAGTTTCCACTTATGGGCCTGCTAAAGATGCTTTGAAAACGGCTGCTTACACCTATGTCATTGCCGCATTAAGTTCGCTGGCTACTCTTTTTTACTACATCATGATTTTTATGGGTGGAAGAAGAAACTAAAAGGGTCGTTCTTATGTGAATGATCAAGCGTAAAAAAACCACATCTTGTGTTCAAGCAGGATGTGGTTTTTTCATGTTTGTTGTCTGCGTTATTCTTCAAGTCGTCGCAAATCGTAGTACATGATTCGTGTGGCTGAATCGACGTCGTCATTGGTCATGTAATAAAAGCCATTTTTTTCGTAGAATGGCAATGATTCTTTGATGCCTTCAACTGTCAGAAAGCGACAGCCGGTGTATCGATTGTTGATCAGCCATTTTTTTACAAAATCAATGAGTGCTGTTCCAACGTTTTGATGTTGAAAATTTTTATCAACTCCTAATTGGACAATTTTTACTGCGGGATAGCTGATGTATTTTTTCCCGATGGGAAGGTATTCATAAAAATATTTTTTCCAACGACCGGTAATTGGGGTTGATTCGATGGTGATACGATCGTTGGTTAATGATATGAAAGCAATAGTCCGTGTGGCACTTTCAAGTAAATACGTGACGGATAGAAATTGCTTATCATACGATTTGGCACTTTCCGTCAAGTAAGCATTCACATCTGCTCTGCCGCAATCAAAAGGCTTTAGAGCCATTTCTTCGGAAAGACGGTTCAGTTTTAGCGTAGAAAAATCCATGTTCATTTGAAGTTAGCGATGGCTGCTAACGTAGCAAAATGTTGAAAAGTACGTTCTTTTTCAGCCAATGATGCTTTGTTCACATCAGCCTCTTTCATCTCGTTAATGAAATTGATTGCATCAATTCCTTTTAATACAGGAGTTTCTTTGTTTGGTTTTGCCATAGTCTGTTACGTGTCAAAAACGGAGCACAAAGTTACAGCTTTTTGTTTGAGTATTTATGAAGAACTTTGAATTTTAGTAAGTTTAAATGGTAAAATAGTTTAAATATTCGGAACATTCCGTTTGGTCGCGATACACTTTAGCAGAATCAGGACAATCGAGAAGTAGCTGAGCGATGGTTTGATGGGAAACCGGATGGATGATTTGAGGAGCAATTTCGTGAAGGGGCACGAGGACAAATTGTCGAAGATGCATGGCAGGATGAGGAATCGTCAGCATTGATGATTGCACAATGAGTTCATCATAGAGCAAGAGATCAATGTCAAGAGGACGATCCTGATACCCATTGTCAGAAGAAATTCTGCCTGATTTTTTTTCGATTTCTTTAGCAATGGTCAACATCTCATTGGGTGATAAGGAAGTAAGTAAAGCAATGACTTCGTTCAAGAAGAGATGTTGACTTTCAAATCCCCATGGCATGGAGGTGTAACGTGAAGATTGACGAAGGATTGAACCATAGCGTTGTAGTTGATTTTCTGCAAAGTCCATCCAAGCGTTTCGATCTCCCAGGTTTGAGCCAATTCCAATGTAACAAACAGGCATGTAAAAAGAAGTTGAGCAATTGATTCAACAATGATTTTTGTCATTTTCATTCATGACTTTCCTCTTTATTTGACTTCGGTTGTCAGGTGACGCTTGCCAACAGTTGTTTTTTCAATCCGGCAACTCAGGTAAATAAATGAGCCAAGAAGAAATCGGACATCAGGCAGATGCCGATTATGATCTTGGCTTCATGACAGGGTGAATGGATGATTGAAAATTATTCTTGTTCTTCGTGTTCCAAAAGCAAGGTTTTGGTAGGTTGATCACAAACGCCTGCCGAACCGCCGTATTGTATTGGACCTGGGAAAATATAGTGTTTGTTTCCTTTAGCCCAGTCATCGCGGTGTTGTTCAAAGAATTTAAACGGAGCCCCATTCAAATCTACCAATGCTTTTTTAATGACCGGTTTTTCTTTTCCATGTCGTCGTTCGATGTTCATCATCATGGTGATCGGAACACCTCCGGCAATCCATTCGGAAGCAGGTTTAACCAGATTGCGCACGGTGGTCAGATATCCTGTTTTGCCATGTGCAATTAAAGCAGAGGCCACATTTCCTAAAGAATAGCAATAGTCGGCATCAAAGTTTGAAGGAGTTGCACAACGTCCTTCATAGCCGAAGAAATGATTGACGGCTTGGAATTTTCCTTTGTATTCGCCTCTGGCTTTCATTTCAGCTAACCGATATTTCGTCATTTCGATCAGCAATTTTTCGGTTTCGATGAGCGAAACCTGCACATTGCCGTGAGGATCGCGGTCGAGCATGAGTTGTTTGCCGATGGACAAAGGCAAGCTTTCAAAAACGACGGCACTCTCGGGAGAAAGATGTTGCAAAACGTATTGACGACGTCCGTCATCGTTGGGAATGGCATTGAAAACTCCGTTGTGAGCCAAAAGATCATTCAGTTCGTTAATCAATATTTTGACTTCGGGGATGAATTCAATCAATCCTTCAGGAACTAAAATGGATCCAAAGTTGTAGCCTTCTTTGGCACGTGCGGCAATTAATTTGGCTATTTGATTGACAATGTCGCGCAACGTCATTTTTTTTGCTTCTACCTCTTCGGAAATAATGCATAAATTGGGATGTGTCTGCAGAGCACATTCTAAGGCAATGTGTGAGGCAGATCGACCCATTAATCGAATGAAATGATAATATTTTTTTGATGAATTGGCATCTCGCTGGATGTTCCCAATTAACTCTGAATAGACTTTACAAGCTGTGTCGAAACCAAAAGAGGTTTCGATCATTTCGTTTTTAAGATCGCCATCGATGGTTTTTGGACAACCGATGACTTGGATTCCTTCCTTTTTTTGGGCATAATATTCGGCTAAGATACATGCATTGGTGTTTGAATCATCGCCACCAATGATGACAATGGCATTGATGTTGAGTTTATGGCAAATAACAGCTCCTTTGTCAAATTGTTCAGGTTCTTCTAATTTGGTACGTCCAGATCCGATAATGTCAAATCCGCCGGTATTGCGATATTCATCAATGATTTCTTTGGTCAATTCGATGTATTTGTGTTCGACTAAACCGCTTGGGCCGCCTAAAAATCCATACAACTTATTTTCCGGATGCATTTTTTTCAACCCGTCAAACAAACCGGCAATGACGTTATGTCCACCGGGAGCCTGACCTCCTGAAAGAATCACACCCACATTGACAATGGGCGTTTCAGGTTGCTTATCAACAGGTTGAAAGGAAATAAGCCGTTGCCCGTAGGTGTTTGGGAAAAGTTTTTGGATGATTTCCTGATCGGCAACTGACGTTGTTGCTTCTCCTTCTTTCAGCGTAACAGGACCTTTCAAAGCTTCCGGAATTTTGGGTTGATACAGAGCGCGTTCAATCTGTAACGGACTTTTTTCGTTTACTTTCATCGTTTGGAATTTTATTATTTACATCTCATTTGTTAGTATGCTTCTGTTCACGAAGTTTCATGATTTTTTGTCGATGAATGATGAGTCTTCAGACAACCTCATCCTTCGGTTCATAAAAAAACACTTATGAAACGTTGCAAAATTAACGCTTATTTTTGATTAATCACACGATAAGAATCAGATTACTATCAAAAAGAAACCTAAAAAGGCATGAAAATTATTTTATGTTTTTTAGCATGTGACCCATGCGTTCTTTTTTTGTTTTCAGATAAAATTCATTGAACGGGTTTGGTTGAATTTCAATGGGTACGATTTCGACAATTTTTAAGCCGTACGATTCGAGTCCGATCCGTTTCACCGGATTGTTTGTCATCAAGCGCATGTTGGTTACTCCGATTTCTCGGAGAATTTGTGCCCCGACGCCGTAATCACGTTCATCGGCTTCAAATCCAAGGTGCAGGTTCGCTTCTACTGTGTCTAATCCGTTTTCTTGCAAGTGATAGGCTTTAATTTTGTTCATCAAACCAATCCCTCTGCCTTCTTGATTCATGTAAACCAAAGCTCCTTTCCCTTCTTTTTCAATCATTTGCATAGCTTTGTGCAGTTGATCGCCACAATCGCATCGCATGGATCCAAAAATATCGCCTGTAACGCATGAAGAATGAACTCGTACTAAGATGGGTTCATCGGGTTCCCATGTGCCTTTAATGAGGGCGACATGTTCTAATCCGTTGGATTTTTGACGAAAAGGAATGAGTCTGAAATTTCCGTAAGCCGTAGGCATAGCTACTTCAACGCCTTTTTCGACTAATGATTCACTGCGTAATCGATAGGCAATAAGATCTTTCACTGAAACAATTTTCAAATTGAATTTTTCGGCAATTTTGATCAGATCAGGCAATCGAGCCATACTCCCGTCTTCGTTCATGATTTCCACCAATACGCCGGCCGGATAAAGTCCGGCTAATTGAGCTAAATCGACGGCAGCTTCTGTATGACCGGCTCTTCGAAGAACGCCTCTTGAACGGGCACGCAGCGGAAAAATATGTCCCGGTCTTCCCAAATCGGACGGTTTTGTATCGGGATCACACAACGCTTTGATGGTAGCTGCCCGATCGAAAGCCGAAATGCCGGTGGTGCAGTTATGACCTAATAAATCGACTGAAATCGTGAAAGGTGTCTCGTGCATTGAGGTGTTATTGTCCGTTTGCATTTGGAGATCGAGCTCTTCGCAACGCTCTTCAGTGATAGGCACACACACTAATCCACGTCCATGAGTGATCATGAAGTTGACTTTTTCAGGGGTGATCAAGGAGGCTGCCGTGATAAAATCGCCTTCATTTTCACGGTCTTCGTCATCGACTACAATGACAAAATTGCCTTGTTTTATCTCTTCGATTGCTTCTTCAATGGTGTTCAAGTTGAAAGTGTCCATATTAATTTGATTTGAATGGATCATGAAAGAAATGGATTCATGATTGTTTTTTATGTTTAAGTATGACTGAAATGAAATTGTTTCCGATTGTTTTGAGCCATCGGTATATGCGTTTTCTTGTTTTCTTGATGATGTCGGAATAGGATTCGGAATTCATTAAGGTGGAGTCTTTAACCGCTTTATAAGTTAAAAACAATCCAATAGGCAATAAGACGGCAGAACTTAACCACATTCCTTCCCAAACAGGCCAGATTCCTTCACGAGCCATTTTAGTGCCCGTGTTGTCCACAATGTAATAGACGATAAACATTAAAATAGATAAGACTACCGGCGTTCCAAATCCTCCTTTACGAATGATAGCGCCCAATGGTGCTCCAATAAAGAAAAAGACAAGACAGGCAAAGGATAATGCAAATTTACGGTGTAAATCAATGGCATGGCGTCGAATGATCTCTTCTGTTTCTTTGATTTGAATGTTATTAAATGTCATTTCCCCTTTGATTTGAGTCAGAGAGGACAACGTAGCAGAAACCGCCATCTTTTTTTGAGCTTCAGGCAATTGATCAAACAAGCTGTCAGTGGAATAATGGCTTAGTTGATATGCTTTGATTTGTTTTGGAAGGGAATGAATTTGTGCCAAGGTTCCATAGAAACGGATGGGTTGATACATGTTTTGTGTTCCCTGACGCATGATATTCAGTTGTTTGTTTAACGAATCAATCGTTGCTTTCAATTGTTTTACATTTTTACTGACGTTTTCGTTTTTCAGCAAAGAGGTGCTAAATTGAGTGAAGTTGGTATCAAAATCGATGATGATTTGTTTGAATTTGAACGTTTCTCTTCGATAGGGTATTTTTGAAGCCGTGGAGTAGATGGTTTGTTGTTGAAGGTTTTCAAATGATTCGCCGTTGTAGAGCGTGAAAATCAAAAATTTTTTATCAGGGCTGACATCTAAACGCGCCGAATCGGCTAACATGACAGATGCATTGCTGAATCCGTTCGTGAAATCGTACACCATGACGCGTTTTAAGATTTGTGTCTTGTCATTTTTAGCTCCTACATAAATGGAATAGCCGCTGATTCCTTTATAAAATTCTCCGGCTGGAATTTCCAGTTCGGGCGATTTTTGTTTCATGGAGATGAGCAGCGCCCACATTTTTGTCTGACTTTTGGGCAAAATATCATTGGAAAAGAAAAATGCTCCAATCACTGCAATCGTAATGACAATCATTAACGCACGCATGATTCGAAACAAGGAAATTCCCGCTGACTTCATGGCGAGCAGTTCCAATTGTTCGCCCATGTTGCCAAACGTCATGAGAGATGCCAACATAATGGACATGGGAAGCGCTAAAGGAACTAACGAGACGGATGCATAGAAGAAAAATTCAGCTAACACATTCAACCCCAATCCCTTGCCAACCATATCGTCAACGTATTTCCACAAAAATTGCATCAGGAAAACGAACAGCGATACAAAGAATGTAGCTAAAAACAGCTTGGCAAACTGGGTAAGTGTGTAGTAATCAATTCGTTTTAATAGGCGCATACCATCATCTTAGGGCTTACAAAGGTACGTAAAAATTGAGATATTTCCCATCACTGCCTGATTTCTCGATACAAAGCGGTTGGTTGCCTGATGTTGGTTTTGTTTTGTCACGCTATTGAATAGCTGTTTTTCGAATGATTTAAATATTTTGTTCTGAATAAGTTCTGAAAATATACTGATTTTTCTCATTGATGATATAAGTTGAATGTAAATATAACATAAGTCATAATTAAATATAACTTAAGTCATAATTAAATTAGATATAAGTCATAAATTGATAAGACTTATATCATATCGATAATATCTTTTGAAGTTTTTGATATGATCTCTTAAATATGTAGGGCAAGATACTGAGAAAGGTTTGTAAAAGGTGTTGCGAAGCCATACTTAACGATCTTCTAAAAAAAGCAGCCGATAAAAGAAAAATCATCTATTTTTTTGAACCGATTCCAATTTTATTGGTATCTACCAGCGAAAAAGTGTCCTGATTTCACGGGGGATTATTCATTGTTATTCGCTTTTTAGTTTTTGTTAGAACTGTTTTTTCAATGATTCAGATGCTTCGTGAATAAAAATGGCTATCTTTGTTGTTTGAAAAACAAGCTTTTGTCCATGTTTGTTTTTTCTTTAAATTCTTCATTTTCATGGTTATGAATCAAGTTTCAGATCGTCTTGAAGCATTATCGCCTTCAGAAACGTTAGCAATGTCTCAACGCAGTGCCGAATTAAAGGCCAAAGGGATCGATGTAATTAATTTAAGTGTTGGAGAACCGGACTTTAATACGCCCGATCATATTAAATTAGCTGCTAAAGAGGCTATTGACCAAAATTATTCATTTTACTCGCCTGTTCCCGGATTTCTTGATTTGCGTAAAGCCATTTCTTCCAAGTTGGAACGTGAAAATCATTTACAATATAAACCCGAACAAATTAGTTGTTCCACCGGAGCAAAACAAGCGCTTTGCAATGCTCTTTTAAGTGTTGTCAATCCTGGCGATGAGGTCATTGTGCCTGCGCCTTACTGGGTTAGTTATGTTGAAATGGTAAAATTGGCCGAAGGAAAAAATGTGGTTGTCGAAACCAGCATTGAACAAGACTTTAAAATAACGCCGCGCCAATTGGAAGAGGCCATTACGCCTCGCACGCGCGCCCTCATGTTGTGTTCTCCTTCCAATCCGTCAGGCAGTGTTTACTCAAAAGAAGAACTGGCTGCTTTGGCGGATGTACTTGCGCTCCATCCAAACGTGTTGATCCTTTCCGACGAGATATATGAGCATATCAATTATGTTGGTCAACATGAAAGCATTGCGCAATTTGACGCTATTCGGGAGCGGGTCATTATTGTCAATGGTGTTTCAAAAGCTTATGCCATGACCGGCTGGCGCATTGGCTGGATTGCCGCACCGCAATGGGTGGTAGCTGCCTGTAACAAATTGCAAGGACAATATACTTCTGCTCCCAACTCGATTGCTCAGAAAGCGGCTGAAGCAGCTTACAATGGAGATCAAACATGTGTTGCCGACATGCGGGTTGCATTTGAACGTCGCCGCAACCTGATGGTAAAAATGGCTCAAGAGATTCCCGATCTAAAAGTTTCTGTGCCTCAAGGCGCCTTTTATTTATTTCCCGACGTGAGCGCTTATTTAGGGAAAACATTTCAGGGAAGATCCATTCAAACCGGTGCTGACCTGGCTTTTTATCTTTTGGACGAAGCTCATGTTGCCTGCGTCGGCGGAAATGCTTTTGGAGCTCCTTCTTGCATTCGATTGTCTTATGCTGCATCGGACGATCTGTTGGTTGAAGCCATGCATCGCATTAAGAAAGCGTTGTTGCAATTGAAATAACAAATATTCTTGGTGGCTGTTTAATTGAATTTGGAGTTGACAGCCGTTTGTTATTTTTAAAGATCGTACGGCATTCATTCCTTAAATGGAGCATTGGAGCCTGTACGATTTTTCTTTCTGCCTGCGTTGTGTTGTTCCAAGTTGTTCTTTTCTGAAAGCTTCATGGCTTATTCACAGTAGCTTCGTCCGAAAATGATTTTTATGATCAGGCTGCAACGACGCTAAAAAGATGGGAGTGAAAGAATTTTGCAAAAACTTGAAACATCGTATTGTAGTCTAAAAAAATAGTTATAACTTTGCAGCCTAATTGAGATTCGATTAAATCAACTTTTAAGTATTTAAATATTAAGTTAAAATGCCAACAATTCAGCAATTAGTGAGAAAAGGAAGAGCTGTGCTGGGAGACAAAAGCAAGGCGCCTGCCCTGGATTCATGTCCTCAACGGCGTGGTGTTTGTGTACGTGTTTACACAACAACTCCAAAAAAACCAAATTCAGCTATGCGTAAAGTAGCTCGCGTGCGATTGACGAATCAAAAAGAAGTAAATGCGTACATTCCTGGCGAAGGGCATAATTTGCAAGAACACAGCATTGTGTTAGTTCGTGGTGGTCGTGTAAAAGATCTTCCGGGCGTTCGTTATCATATTGTGCGTGGAACATTGGATGCAGCCGGCGTAAATGGCCGCTTGCAACGTCGTTCCAAGTATGGAGCTAAACGACCGAAACCGGGACAAGCAGCTGCTAAAGGTGCACCGGCTAAAGGCGGTAAAAAGAAATAATTGAACAAATCAAAGAGGATTAATCTTTTGACTATTAATCTTCACTATCGGTTGAGTAAATGATCCGAAGGGATTGTTGAAGCGATAAAAGATTGCAACCAAACAAATAAAACTGACTTACAAATGAGAAAAGCGAAACCAAAAAAACGGATTATCTTGCCTGATCCGGTTTTTACAGAACCTATGGTTACTAAATTTGTCAATCATCTGATGTATGATGGCAAGAAAAGTACCGCATTTGATATTTTTTACACCTCTTTAGAGCTTGTAAAAGCAAAACTTCCCAATGAAGAAAAGGCTCCGCTTGATATATGGAAAAAAGCATTGGACAATATCACTCCGCAAGTTGAAGTAAAATCACGTCGTGTTGGTGGTGCCACGTTCCAAGTTCCTACGGAAATTCGTCCGGAAAGAAAAGAGTCTATCTCAATGAAAAATCTTATTTTATATTCCCGCAAGCGTGGAGGAAAATCCATGGCTGAGAAATTAGCTGCCGAGATTGTTGATGCATACAATAATCAGGGTGGTGCCTTTAAGCGGAAAGAAGACATGCATCGAATGGCTGAAGCTAACCGTGCATTTGCGCATTTCAGGTTTTAACCTCTAATACGATACAATGAAAATACACCTTGAATTGATGTATTTTTTAAGTAAAAAAACAACTAATGGCTAAACAAGATCTTAAATTTACACGCAATATCGGCATCATGGCTCACATCGATGCCGGTAAAACGACTACTTCAGAACGTATTCTGTATTATACCGGTTTGACTCACAAAATTGGGGAAGTACATGATGGGGCTGCTACCATGGACTGGATGGAACAGGAACAGGAACGCGGCATTACCATTACATCGGCGGCTACAACTACGTTTTGGAATTATCAAAATGACAATTATAAAATTAATTTGATTGACACTCCGGGGCACGTCGATTTCACCGTCGAGGTTGAACGTTCATTGCGAATTTTGGATGGTGCTGTTGCAACCTTTTGTGCCGTTGGCGGAGTGGAACCTCAATCAGAAACAGTTTGGAGACAAGCTGATAAATACAATGTTCCCCGAATTGGTTACGTGAATAAAATGGACCGTTCCGGTGCTGATTTCTTTGAGGTGGTACGTCAAGTAAAAGAAGTATTGGGCGCCAATCCATGTCCTATTCAAATACCAATCGGAGCAGAAGAAAAATTCAAAGGGTGCATCGATTTGATCCAAATGAAAGCCATTTATTGGCACGATGAGTCGATGGGCGCTGATTATACCCTTGAACCGATCCCGGAAGAATTTAAAGCCGAAGCCGAAATTTGGCATGATAAAATGATTGAAAAAGTGGCTGAATGTGATGACGTGGTCATGCAAAAATATTTTGACGATCCTGCTTCCATCACCGAAGAAGAAATTAAACATGCCATTCGAAAAGGAACGATTGAAATGAAGATTAACCCCATGATTTGTGGTTCTTCATTCAAAAACAAAGGAGTTCAACCACTCCTTGATGCCGTTTGTGCATATCTTCCCAGTCCCCTCGATACCGAATTTGTTGAAGGAACCGATCCAAAAGATCCGGAGAAAAAAATCCGTCGTAAACCTGACGAAGATGAACCTTTGACGGCTTTAGCATTCAAAATTGCTACTGATCCTTATGTTGGACGTCTTTGTTTCTTCAGAGTGTATGCCGGTCGTTTAGATGCCGGTTCGTATGTCTATAATTCACGTTCCGATAAAAAGGAACGCATTTCTCGTCTGTTTCAGATGCACTCCAACAAACAAAATCCACGTGATTTTATTGCTGCCGGTGACATTGGTGCAGGCGTTGGATTTAAAGATATTCGTACGGGTGATACTCTTTGCGACGAACAGCATCCTATCATTCTTGAGTCGATGGATTTTCCCGAACCCGTCATTGGTATTGCTATTGAGCCCAAAACGCAAAAAGACAGCGACAAATTGGGGATGGGATTGTCAAAACTGGCAGAAGAAGATCCGACTTTCCGCGTGAAGACGAATGAAGAAACCGGCCAAACTGTGATTGAAGGAATGGGCGAGCTTCATTTGGAAATCATTATCGATCGCTTAAAACGCGAATTCAAAGTGGAATGCAATCAGGGACGTCCTCAGGTTTCATACAAAGAGGCTATTACGAAAACCGTCGAATTACGCGAAGTGTACAAGAAGCAATCCGGTGGTCGTGGTAAATTTGCTGACATCATTGTCAAAGTTGGTCCTGTAGATCCTGGTTTTGAAGGTACTTTGCAATTTGTTGACGAAGTTAAAGGAGGAAATATTCCAAAAGAATATATTCCGGCTATTCAAAAAGGATTTGCAACAGCCATGAAGAATGGTGTCTTAGCAGGTTATCCGCTCGATTCTTTAAAAGTGGTTGTGGTTGACGGATCGTTCCACCCGGTCGATTCAGATCAATTATCTTTTGAGATTTGTGCTCAAATTGCCTACAAAAATGCTTGTGCAAAAGCAAAACCTGTGCTTCTGGAACCCATCATGAAAATTGAAGTGGTGACGCCGGAAGAAAACATGGGAGATGTGATCGGTGACTTGAACAAACGTCGCGGACAGGTAGAAGGCATGGAATCAAGCCGAACCGGAGCAAGAATTGTAAAAGCAAAAGTTCCTTTGGCTGAAATGTTTGGCTATGTTACGACCTTACGGACCATAAGTTCCGGAAGAGCAACTTCATCCATGGAATTTTCACATTACGCTGAAGTGTCGAACGCTATTGCCAAAACAGTAGTGGCTGAAGCCAAGGGGAGAGTGGAATTATTATAATTGAAATATCGCATGAATTGGATGATGGATGTTAGCAAATGACTCTTAACAAGATCATGCCACTTCAAAATCTATTAAATTACATAAAAAGCAATGAGTCAAAAAATTAGAATTAAATTAAAATCGTACGATCACAATTTAGTAGATAAATCTGCTGAAAAAATTGTCAAAACCGTACGTGCAACAGGCGCTGTCGTGAGTGGCCCTATTCCACTGCCGACACACAAAAGAGTATTCACCGTGCTACGTTCTCCTTTTGTCAACAAAAAAGCCAGAGAACAATTTGAATTGGCCACTTACAAACGTCTCATTGACATTTACAGCTCTACCGCAAAAACAGTGGATGCGTTGATGAAATTGGAGTTGCCGAGCGGAGTGGAAGTAGAAATTAAAGTGTGAACATAAAATTTTATTTGAAATGCCAGGATTAATTGGAAAAAAAATCGGAATGACATCCGTTTTCAGTGCCGATGGGAAAAACGTTCCATGCACTGTTATCGAAGCTGGTCCTTGTGTCGTTACTCAAATTAAAACCATCGATCATGATGGATACAATGCTTTGCAACTTGGGTTTGAAGATAAGAAAGACAAACACACCACCAAACCCGAACAAGGTCATTTTAAGAAAGCAGGAGTAACCAACAAGAGACACTTGGTTGAGTTCAAAGATTTTGAAGGAGACTTCAAATTAGGTGACGCCTTGACGGTGGATCTTTTTGCAGACACTACGTGGGTAGATGTCATTGGAACCACAAAAGGAAAAGGATTTCAAGGAGTAGTAAAACGACATGGATTTGGTGGGGTTGGTCAATCAACCCATGGACAACATAACAGGTTGCGCCACCCCGGATCAATGGGTGCATCGTCTTTTCCATCCAAAGTTGTAAAAGGCATGAGGATGGCCGGTAGAATGGGTGGAGATACCAAAACGGTTCAAAACTTACAAGTCTTAAAAGTAATCCCAGAACATAATTTATTGCTTGTCAAAGGTTCTGTTCCCGGGGCTAAAGGTTCAATCTTAATTATCAATAAATAATGGAACTGAACGTATATAACAAAGATGGTCAGGAAGTCGGGAAAAAGGTTACTTTGAATGATGCCATTTTCGGAATTAAGCCGAATGATCATGCCATCTATTTAGATGTGAAACAATTTATGGCGAATAATCGTCAAGGTACCCATAAATCGAAACAACGAAGTGAAATATCGGGAAGTACACGTAAACTTATTCGTCAGAAAGGCGGAGGAGGTGCACGTCGCGGTGACATTAACTCGCCGCTCTTAGTTGGCGGAGGTCGTGTTTTTGGGCCGGTTCCTCGTGACTATAGTTTTAAATTAAATAAGAAGTTAAAACAACTTGCTCGTAAATCGGCTCTTACTTACAAAGCAATGGACAATGCCATTGTCGTAGTGGATACCTTAGATTATGAAGCTCCAAAAACCAAAAATATACTTGCTTTGATTTCGAACTTGAAAGTAGCAGAAAAAAAGCCACTTATCATTTTACCGGAACCAAATAAAAACGTATATTTGTCGGCTCGTAATTTACAATATGTAAATGTAACAACCATCTCGGAATTAAATACTTATAAAATTCTGAATGCAAAATCGCTCGTTTTTGTGCAAGCTGCGCTGGATGGATTGAATCAACTATTAAAAGTATAGGGGATAGAAAAATGGCAATTATATTAAAACCGGTGGTGACTGAAAAAGCAACATCACTAAGCGAAAAGCTGAATCGTTATACCTTACGTGTGGATAAAAACGCCAATAAGGTAGAAATTAAAAAAGCGATTGAAGAAATGTATGGAGTTACCGTAAAAGCGGTGAATACAGCAATTATTCCGGGCAAAAAGAAAAGTCGTTTTACTAAAAGCGGTACAATCAACGGAAAAACTTCATCTTACAAAAAAGCAATCGTAACGTTGAAAGAAGGAGATAAAATTGATTTTTACAGCAATATCTAATCAATAAAAATGGCATTACGTAAATTTAACCCCGTTACACCGGGGCAGCGACACAAAATTATCGGAACTTTTGAGACAATTACCTCTACTGTTCCGGAAAAGTCCCTTGTGGTTGGCCTGAAGAAAACCGGAGGTCGAAATAATGATGGGAAAAGAACCATGCGTTATATCGGCGGTGGCCACAAGCGGAAATACAGAGTAATTGACTTCAAGCGTAACAAAGACGGGATTCCCGCAAAAGTACATTCCATCGAGTATGATCCAAACCGTACTTCACGAATTGCACTTCTTTTTTATGCTGATGGTGAAAAACGATACATTCTTGCTCCCAACGGATTGCAAGTAGGTCAAACCGTTTTGTCGGGTGCTCAGGCAACTCCTGAAGTTGGCAATGCACTTCCGTTACAAAATATTCCTTTAGGAACGATTATTCACAACATCGAGCTGAGACCGGGTCAAGGTGCTGCTATGGTGCGTTCAGCAGGTACTTTTGCACAATTAGCTTCTCGGGAAGATAATTATGCCATTGTCAAATTACCTTCAGGTGAAGTTCGTAAAGTGTTAGCTTCGTGTAAGGCAACCGTTGGCAGTGTGGGAAATGCCGAACACAACCTTGAAAGCTCCGGTAAAGCCGGACGTTCACGTTGGTTAGGACGTCGTCCTCGTGTTCGCGGCGTTGCAATGAATCCAGTTGATCACCCAATGGGCGGAGGCGAAGGTCGTGCATCAGGTGGACATCCACGCTCTAGAAAAGGCTTGTTAGCAAAAGGATACAAGACAAGACATCCTAAAAAGCAATCAAGCAAGTATATTATCGAAAGAAGAAAAAAATAACGCATAATTAGAAATATACTATGAGTCGTTCATTAAAAAAAGGACCTTATATCAATGTTAAGCTCGAAAAGAAGGTGTTAGCCATGAATGAATCCGGGAAAAAATCGGTTATTAAAACATGGGCGCGCGCTTCAATGATCTCACCTGATTTTGTTGGTCATACAATTGCAGTTCACAACGGGAATAAATTTATACCGGTTTATATTACTGAAAACATGGTTGGACACAAACTTGGCGAATTCTCACCAACGCGTACTTTCCGTGGACATAGTGGTAATCGAAAATAACCCGTTCTATTTATTTACTTAAAAAATAAATTAATATCAAAACAATGGGTTCAAGAAAAAGAATTTCAGCCGAACAAAAGAAAGAAGCCCTAAAATCGCAATACTTTGCCCGATTAAACGATGTACCTACTTCTCCCCGAAAAATGCGCTTAGTTGCAGACATGATTCGCGGAATGGAGGTGAACAAAGCATTGGGCGTTTTGAAATTTTCAACGAAAGAGGCTTCCAATCGATTAGAAAAATTATTACGTTCAGCTATTTCCAACTGGGAACAAAAGACTGAACAAAAAGCCGAGAATGCTGATTTAATTGTCAGCGAAGTGTATGTTGATGGCGGAAGAATGTTAAAAAGATTACGTCCTGCTCCACAGGGAAGAGGTTTTCGTATTCGCAAACGTTCAAATCACGTAACAATCTTTGTTGACACAAAAAAGAGTACTAACGTAACTAAAGAAGTGGCAGATGGGACAAAAAGTTAATCCAATAAGCAATCGTTTAGGAATCATCCGTGGATGGGATTCTAATTGGTATGGTGGTGATGATTATGGTGATACGCTGTTAGAAGATAGTAAAATCAGAAAATACCTCCATGCTCGTCTTGCCAAAGCAAGTGTGTCACGCATTGTGATTGAACGAACCTTAAAACTGATCACAATTACCGTTTGTACCGCTCGTCCGGGAATTATCATCGGAAAAGGCGGTCAGGAAGTGGATAAGTTGAAAGAAGAACTCAAAAAAATCACTGACAAAGACGTACAAATCAATATATTTGAAGTGAAACGTCCAGAATTGGATGCCGTCATTGTGGCAAACAACATCGCTCGTCAAATCGAAGGGAAAATTGCCTATCGAAGAGCTGTCAAAATGGCTATTGCATCAACCATGCGAATGGGAGCTGAAGGGATTAAAGTTCAGGTATCGGGACGTTTAAACGGAGCTGAAATGGCCCGTTCGGAAATGTACAAAGAAGGTCGTACGCCCTTGCATACGTTCCGCGCTGATATTGATTATGCTCTTGGCGAAGCATTGACCAAGGTTGGATTGATTGGTGTTAAAGTGTGGATTTGTCGTGGAGAAATTTATGAAAAGCCCGATTTATCGCCACAATTTGCTTCTTCAAAAGACAATACACCGAATCGTTCTCAGCGAAACGAACGTTCTGACCGTAACAACGAACGTCGCGGAGGATTTCGCAAGAAGAAAAATAATAATTAACGCATTGAATTCATAGACTTATGTTACAACCGAAAAAAACAAAGTTCAGAAGGCAGCAAAAAGGGCGCATGAAAGGGGAAGCACAACGTGGAAACCAACTTTCATTCGGTTCATTCGGCATCAAATCCTTGCAATCAAAATGGATTACCGGTCGTCAAATCGAAGCTGCTCGTATTGCTGTAACTCGTCACATGCAACGTCAAGGCCAAATCTGGATCCGCATTTTTCCGGATAAACCCATTACTAAAAAACCGGCAGAAGTTCGTATGGGTAAAGGGAAAGGTTCACCTGAAGGATTTGTTGCTCCGGTAACTCCGGGACGTATCATCATTGAAGTAGAAGGTGTTTCGTTTGAAATTGCCAAAGAAGCATTACGCTTAGCTGCTCAAAAATTACCGGTCACTACAAAATTTGTTGTACGACGTGATTATGATCCTACTTTAACAATGTAATCGAATATGAAGACAAAAGAAATAAAAGAATTGACTGTCAAGGAATTGCAAGAAAGGATTGATAACGATCGAGCCATTTTGAATCGATTGAAATTGAATCACACTATTTCGCCCCTTGATAATCCGGCTCAAATTCGAGATATTAGGAAACAAATAGCTCGCGTTGCAACTGAACTACGACTAAGAGAAATAACCCAAAATAAATGAGCCAAATGGAAACGAGAAATTTAAGAAAAGAAAGAATAGGGCTTGTTACCAGCAATAAGATGGACAAAACAGTCACCGTTGCTGTTAAATGGAAAGAAAAACACCCTATTTACGGAAAGTTTGTCAATAAGACAAAAAAATTCCATGCTCATGACGAAAAAAACGAATGTGGCATTGGTGACACTGTCCGCATCATGGAAACTCGTCCGCTGAGTAAATTGAAAAGATGGCGTGTAGTTGAAATCACTGAAAGAGCTAAGTAATTATGATACAACAAGAATCAAGAATAACAGTTGCCGATAACAGTGGCGCTCGTGAAGCGCTGGTTATACGCGTTTTAGGTGGAACAGGGAAACGTTATGCCACGTTGGGTGATATCATTGTTGTTGCTGTAAAGAATGTCATTCCTTCCAGCGATATGAAAAAAGGCACCGTTTCAAAAGCTGTTGTCGTACGTACCAAAAAGGAAGTTCGTCGTGCTGACGGATCTTACATTCGATTTGATGACAATGCTTGTGTGTTACTCAATAACGCAGGTGAAATTCGTGGAAGCCGTATCTTTGGTCCTGTGGCCCGTGAGCTTCGTGCTACCAATATGAAAATTATTTCTCTTGCGCCCGAAGTTCTTTAATCATCAAAAACATTATTGCAATGAGTAAATTACATATTAAAAAGGGTGACACTGTTTATGTTAATTCCGGAGAAGACAAAGGAAAAACAGGACGGGTGTTGGAAATCTTAGTGAAAAAGCAAAGAGCCATCGTCGAAGGAGTCAATATGATCTCCAAGCATACAAAACCCAATGCTAAAGCACCTCAGGGTGGTATTATCAAAAAAGAAGCCGGCATTCATATTTCTAATCTTAACGTGGTAGATCCTAAAAATCCTACAAAACCAACACGTATCGGACGTCGATTGAATGCTGACGGCAAATTAGTTCGTTATGCAAAAAAATCTGGGGAGGAAATTAAATGATCAATACAGCCAGCCTTAAAACAGACTATAAGGAACGCATTGTTCCTGCTTTAATGAAAGAATTTGGGTACAGCTCCATCATGCAGGTTCCTCGCCTCGAAAAAATTGTTTTGAATCAAGGATTAGGAATTGCAGTGGCCGATAAAAAAATTATCGAAACAGCCATTAACGAAATGACTACGATCACCGGTCAAAAAGCTGTAGCAACACTTTCCAAAAAAGACATTTCAAACTTCAAAGTGAGAAAACAAATGCCTATCGGCGTTCGGGTTACTTTACGCGGTGACCGTATGTATGAATTTCTCGAACGGTTAATTCGTGTTGCTTTGCCTCGTATTCGCGACTTCAAAGGCGTCGATAGCAAATTTGATGGAAGAGGGAATTATACGCTCGGTATTCAGGAGCAAATTATCTTTCCGGAAATTAACATTGATGCCATCGCTCGTTTATTGGGCATGAACATCACCTTTGTGACTACAGCTCGCACCGATGAAGAAGGATTTGCATTATTAAAACATTTTGGATTACCTTTTAAGCAACAAAATTAAAGAATCATTATGGCTAAAGAATCAATGAAAGCACGTGAAGTTCGTAGAGCCGAATTACGTGCAAAATATGCAGCAAAACGCGCCGCTCTTAAAAAAGAAGGTAATTATGAAGCTTTACAATCGCTTCCTAAAAATGCTTCACCGGTTCGTCAACATAATCGTTGCAAAATCACAGGGCGTCCCAAAGGGTACATGAGAATTTTTGGTATTTCAAGAATTCAATTCAGAGAAATGGCTTCGTCCGGTTTAATTCCGGGTGTGAAAAAAGCCAGTTGGTAACCAACTTTGGGTTAATGAAAAGGGGCAGATGTGCCGCTATCATCTTTGACCGATTTTACCATTTTGCTTTTTTATTCTAATACGATTGCCCAACGGAGCCGCAAGCATTGCTGATGGCGTTTTATTCAAAAAAAATTATTATTTTTGTCGTCTGTTTTTAACGGAGAAACGATACGAATAACTGATTAATAACGAGTGATAAATATTGTCCGGAGAGTCCGGATTAATTTAAACTAAATTTTATGACAGATCCAATTGCAGATTATTTAACAAGACTGCGTAATGCGATTCACGCCGGACACCGCGTGGTGGAAATTCCGGCCTCCAATTTGAAAAAGGAAATAACCAAAATTCTTTTTTCTAAAGGTTACATCTTGAACTACAAGTTTATCGAAGATGGACCTCAAGGCACCATAAAAATTGCCTTGAAATATGACCCTGTTTACAAGGTAAATGCTATCAAACAGTTAATACGTATCTCCACACCGGGTTTGCGTAAATATGTAGGCCATAAAAATTTACCAAAAGTACTTAACGGATTGGGCATTGCAATTCTCTCAACGTCAAAGGGCGTTATGACGGATAAAGAAGCTCGTGACTTACAAATTGGCGGCGAAGTTTTATGTTATATCTATTAATTGAGGGAGGAAATATTGCATGTCAAGAATAGGAAAACTACCCATACATATTCCGCAAGGAGTAACCGTGACAGTCAAAGATAATCTTGTCACTGTGAAAGGACCAAAAGGTGAATTGTTTCAAACTGTTGATCCTAATATAACTGTAACCGTCGAAAATGGCTCAGTGATTGTATCGCGTCCTGACGATGAAAAGACCAATCGTTCATTGCATGGACTTTATCGTTCGTTAATCAATAACATGGTGATTGGCGTTTCACAAGGATATCGCAAAGAGATGGAACTGGTTGGTGTTGGATATCGTGTTTCCAACAATGGACAGATTTTAGAATTTTCTCTCGGATATACCCACAACATTCACATGATGTTGCCTCCTGAAATTAAAATTCAAACCAAAAGCGAACGAAATCAGAATCCATTGCTTATCCTTGAAAGTTGTGACAAACAACTGATCGGGCAGGTTTGTGCAAAAATTCGTTCCTTCAGAAAACCGGAACCGTACAAAGGAAAAGGGATTCGATTTGTGGGAGAAGTCATTCGCCGGAAAGCCGGTAAATCAGCAGGTGCAAAATAATTATTGAAAAAATCAGGACTATGACACAGAAAATTGATCGTAGAATAAAAATAAAAACACGGATTCGTGGCAAAATTTCAGGTACTGCTGAAAAACCACGCATGTCCGTCTTCAGAAGTAATGCTCAGATTTATGTTCAATTGATCGATGATGAGGCTCAAAAAACTTTAGCATCAGCTTCTTCATTGACATTGAAAGAGAAAATGACCAAAAAAGAACAAGCAGCTATAGTCGGCGAAATGATTGCAAAAGAAGCTATGGCTAAAGGCATCACGACAGTTGTCTTTGATCGCAATGGTTATTTGTATCACGGAAGAGTAAAAGAATTAGCAGATGGAGCACGTAAAGGAGGGCTTAAATTTTAATGAACTATGGCACGAATAAATAATCGAGTAAAATCAACGAACGATTTAGAATTAAAAGACAGATTAGTTGCAATTAATCGAGTTACAAAAGTTACCAAAGGTGGACGTGCTTTTAGTTTTGCTGCAATTGTTGTGGTAGGAAACGAAGACGGTATCGTAGGATGGGGCTTGGGAAAAGCCGGTGAAGTGACGACTGCTATTGCAAAAGGAGTTGAAGCGGCCAAAAAGAATTTAATTCGAGTACCTGTTCTTAAAGGAACTATTCCTCATGCTCAACAAGCTAAGTTCGGCGGCGCTGAAGTATATATTCAACCTGCTTCTCACGGGACGGGAGTCAAAGCCGGTGGTGCTATGCGTGCCGTGTTGGAAAGCGTTGGAATTACCGACGTGTTAGCAAAGTCGAAAGGTTCTTCCAATCCTCACAATTTGGTAAAAGCCACCATGGAAGCGTTAACGGAGTTGCGTGATGCAGCTACCATTGCCACTAACAGAGGTGTTTCACTTGAAAAAGTATTTAAAGGTTAATTTAAACGATTATGGCAACAATAAAAGTAAAACAGGTACGAAGTAAAATCAAATGCTCTAAAAGTCAAAAGTTGACCTTAGCTTCGTTAGGATTAAGAAAACTAAATGTTTATGTGGAACATGAAGATACTCCTTCCATCATGGGAATGATTGAGAAAGTGAAGCATTTGGTAGCAGTTGAAAAAGTTAATTAAGTAGATAACTAAATAATACATCTTACGATATGGATTTAAGTAGATTAAAGCCGGCTCAAGGATCGGTTAAAGCAGAAAAGAGAATTGGTCGTGGAACCGGGTCCGGCTTAGGTGGTACATCTACCCGTGGATTGAATGGTGCCCAATCGCGATCAGGCTACAAGAAAAAGATTGGATTCGAAGGTGGACAGATGCCTTTACAACGTCGTTTGCCAAAGTTTGGTTTTAAAAATGTAAACCGTGTTGAATATAAAGCCATTAACTTATCCACTTTGCAAACACTGGTTGATGAACACAAAATGACAAAAATTTCGATTTCTGATCTTATCGAAGCCGGATTTGTCGGTAAAAAACACTTAGTAAAGATTTTGGCAAAAGGAACCTTGACTGCCTCCGTTGAAGTAGAAGCTCATGCATTTTCTAAAACTGCAGAAGCGGCTATTGTCAATGCCGGAGGATCTATTGTAAAATTGTAATTCCATGAATCGATTCATAGAAACACTCCAAAATATTTGGAAGATTGAAGATTTACGTAAACGACTTATCACTACTATTTTATTTGTTTTGGTATATCGTTTCGGTTCTTACATCGTGATGCCCGGCATCAATCCTGCTGATTTAGAGGCGCTGCAAAATCAAACATCCGGAGGCTTGTTAGGCCTTCTGGATATGTTTTCCGGAGGAGCGTTTTCACATGCCTCCATTTTTGCTTTAGGGATAATGCCTTACATTTCTGCTTCTATCGTTGTTCAGTTACTTGGAATTGCAGTTCCTTATTTTCAAAAGATGCAACGCGAAGGTGAAAGCGGTCGAAATAAATTAAATCAAATTACACGTTATCTTACCGTGTTGATTTTGTTGTTCCAATCGCCTGCTTACCTGGTCAATTTAAGTGTTCAGTTAGGTCGTGCCGGTGCTGCAATGCCTCAAGGATTATGGTTTCAGGTTTCTTCCGTTATCATCTTGACAGCAGGTAGTATGTTTGTGATGTGGTTAGGGGAACGAATTACGGACAAAGGAATTGGTAACGGTATTTCTTTTATCATTATGATTGGCATTATTGCTCGTTTCCCGACTGCTATCGTACAAGAGTTTGCCTCTCGTTTGACTGATGCTGCCGGTGGGTTGGTAATGTTTATTGCTGAAATTATAGCACTTTTGTTTGTGATCGGGTTGTCCATTTTATTGGTTCAAGGTACTCGAAAAGTTCCGGTTCAATATGCAAAACGGGTTGTAGGAAATAAACAATACGGTGGTGTTCGTCAGTATATTCCTTTGAAAGTCAATGCTGCTAATGTGATGCCGATCATTTTTGCACAAGCTATTATGTTTATTCCTATCACTTTAGCCGGTTTTTCACATTCATCGACGGCATCGGGTTTTGTGAGTGCATTCACCGATAATACGGGTTTCTGGTATAACTTTGTCTTTGCATTGTTGATCATTGCTTTTACCTATTTTTATACAGCCATTACGATTAATCCAACACAAATGGCTGAAGAAATGAAACGAAACAATGGTTTTATACCCGGAGTCAAACCAGGCAAGAAAACAGCCGAGTATCTTGACGAAATAATGTCGCGAATCACCTTACCCGGTTCATTTTTCTTGGCTATTGTAGCCATCCTTCCTGCTTTTGCAAGAATAGCAGGAGTGAGCACTGCTTTTGCACAGTTTTTCGGTGGAACCTCATTGCTTATTTTAGTCGGTGTGGTTTTGGATACATTACAACAAATTGAAAGTCGTTTGTTGATGCGTCATTATGATGGATTAATGAAAACTGGCCGTATTTTAGGAAGATCAGGTAGCGTGTCTGCTTATTAATGCAGATCAAAAGATGATATATTTAAAGACAGAAGAACAAATAGAACTGCTGCGTCAAAGTAATTTAATTGTTTCAACGGCGTTAGCTGAAGTTGCGAATGCAATTAAGCCAGGTGTAACTACGTATGAATTAGATCAAATTGCTGAATCGTGCATTCGTAAACATGATGCTGTACCCGCTTTTTTGGGTTATTACGGTTATCCGAACACATTGTGTACTTCTGTCAATGATCAGGTTGTACATGGTATCCCATCCAAAAAAGTGATTCTTCAGGAAGGAGATATTGTTTCAGTTGATTGTGGTGCGACAAAAAATGGATTTGTAGGTGATTCAGCCTATACATTTTGTGTCGGTAAAGTGAATGATGATGTCCTGACTTTATTAAAAACGACGAAGGAGTCGCTTTATTTAGGCATTGAACAGGCTGTTTCAGGGAATCGTTTGGGTGACATCGGTTATGCCGTTCAGAAACATTGCGAAAGTAAAGGTTTTGGTGTTGTTAGAGACATGGTTGGGCACGGTGTTGGAAAAGAGATGCATGAAGATCCACAGGTTCCTAATACCGGTCGAAGAGGAAATGGCGTTAAATTACGTTCCGGAATGACGATTGCGATTGAACCGATGATTACCATGGGAAGTTATAGGTTAATATACGAAAAAGACGGATGGACAACGCGTACATCTGATGGGAAGTGGGCAGCACATTTTGAACATTCGATTGCTATTCGTGATGGTGCTGCTGATATATTATCCACATTTGATTTCATCGAACAGATCGTTGGAGTGTTATAACATAAAATTATCATTTATTATTCAGATTATCATTCTTTATGCCAAAACAATCAGCTATTGAGCAAGACGGAATCATTACCGAAGCATTATCAAATGCCATGTTCAGAGTCGAGCTTCAAAATGGACATGTAATTACAGCACATATTTCAGGAAAAATGAGAATGCATTACATTAAAATTTTACCTGGCGATAAAGTGCGTGTTGAAATGTCTCCTTATGATTTAACTAAAGGAAGAATATCATTTCGGTATAAGTAATGATTCGAATCGAAATCCTCTAAAAGGGGATAATCGTCTTCTTAAAAACGAAATGAGGCAGATAAATGAAATAAAAGTGCATCCATTATAAAATGTAAAAAAAATAAACGTATGAAAGTAAAAGCATCTATTAAAAAACGTACTCCTGAATGTAAGATTGTTAGAAGGAAAGGACGATTATATGTTATTAATAAGAAAAATCCAAAGTATAAACAACGTCAAGGATAAAATTTTAATATCAAATATATGGCTATAAGAATTGTTGGAGTAGATCTACCTCAAAATAAAAGAGGTGAAGTTGGATTGACTTATATCTACGGAATAGGTCGTAGTAGAGCAAAACATATCCTGACTGAAGCGGGAGTTGATTTTGACACCAAAGTGAAAGACTGGACTGACGACCAAGCTGCTAAGATACGTGAAATTATTGGTTCTAGTTTTAAAGTAGAAGGTGATCTGCGTTCAGAAGTACAATTAAACATTAAACGATTGATGGACATTGGTTGTTATCGTGGCATTCGTCATCGTTTGGGATTGCCGGTAAGAGGTCAAAGTACCAAAAACAACGCCAGAACCAGAAAAGGAAAGAAAAAAACAGTTGCAAACAAAAAGAAGGCAACTAAGTAACGAATAACTTAGCAATAAATTAAGATATGGCAAAAAAAGCAGTCACTACTAAAAAAAGAGTAGTCAAAGTGGATGGAGTGGGACAACTGCATATTCACTCATCTTTTAATAATATCATTGTCACATTGACAAATGGTGATGGTCAGGTTATTTCATGGTCTTCTGCCGGTAAAATGGGATTCAGAGGTTCAAAGAAAAATACGCCGTATGCAGCTCAAATGGCAGCTCAAGATTGTGCTAAAGTTGCATTTGATTTAGGATTAAGAAAAGTCAAAGCTTATGTCAAAGGACCTGGCAATGGACGTGAGTCAGCCATTCGTACCGTACATGGCGCCGGCATTGAAGTGACAGAAATTGTGGATGTTACTCCATTACCACACAATGGTTGCCGTCCTCCAAAACGCAGAAGAGTTTAAATTATTACAATTATTCGTGTGCTCTTATTCTTCCCTCTAAAATCAAGTTTAATAGTACATATTTTTTAACAAAGAAATATTTTAGAAAATGGCAAGATACATTGGTCCTAAATCAAAAATTGCACGAAAATTCGGTGAACCTATTTTTGGCCCTGACAAAGCACTGTCCAAAAAGAACTATCCTCCCGGTCAACATGGAAGCGGACGACATAAAAAATCGTCAGAATATGGCATTCAGTTGCGTGAAAAACAAAAAGCAAAATACACTTATGGAGTTTTAGAACGTCAATTCCGTTTGATGTTTGAAAAAGCACAGGCTGCTAAAGGAATTACCGGCGAAATTTTGATTCAGTTGCTTGAATCAAGATTAGACAATGTGGTATTTCGCTTAGGATTAGCACCATCACGTGATGCAGCGCGTCAATTGGTGGGTCATCGGCACATTGTGGTTGACGGCGAAGTGGTTAATATTCCATCCTATCAGGTTAAGCCGGGTCAAATCATTGGCGTACGTGAGAAAGATAAATCAATGGCTATTATTTTAGATGCTTTAAATGGTTTTAATCACAGCAAGTATCCATGGTTGGAATGGGATCGCAATGCGATGGCAGGAAAATATCTTCACGTTCCTGAACGTGCTGACATTCCTGAAAACATCAAAGAACAACTAATTGTTGAATTATATTCTAAATAATTTCTATATCTATGTCAATATTAGCATTTCAAAAACCCGAAAAGGTGATCATGCTTGAATCGGAAGATACAAGGGGATTGTTTGAATTCAGACCTCTTGAACCCGGTTTTGGGATTACCATCGGTAATGCATTACGTCGTATTCTGCTCTCTTCCCTCGAAGGTTACGCCATTACATCGGTTAAAATTGAAGGAGTGGAGCACGAATTTTCGACTATACCAGGCGTTATAGAAGATGTGACGAACATTATTTTGAATTTGAAAAAAGTCCGTTTTAAGCCATGTGTTGATGACGTAGAGAATGAAAAAGTAAATATTTTTATCTCCGGAAAGGATTCGTTCACAGCTGGAGATATTGGACGTTATTTAACGGGGTTTGTGGTCTTGAATCCTGACTTAGTCATTTGTCGGATTGATCCTAATTATTCTCTTCAGATTGATTTAACTATCAATAAAGGCAGAGGTTACGTTCCGGCAGAAGAAAATAAATTCGTTACGAACGAAATGGAGGTCATTCCCATTGATTCTATTTTTACTCCGATTGTTAATGTAAAATATTCAATTGAAAACTATCGAGTTGAACAAAAAACCGACTATGAAAAGTTGTTGATTGAGATTACTACGGACGGTTCTATTCATCCGAAAGATGCGTTGAGAGAAGCTGCAAAAATTTTAATTCAGCATTTCATGCTTTTTTCCGACGAAAAAATTGCAGTAGAAACGGTGGAAGAAGTTGTTGATGAAGAATTTGATGAGGAAGCTCTCAAAATGCGCCAATTGTTCAAAACAAAAATGGTTGATTTAGATCTTTCCGTTCGTGCTTTAAATTGTTTGAAAGCTGCTGATGTCGAAACGCTTGGTCAATTATGTTCTTTCAACAGAAATGACTTGTTGAAATTCCGTAATTTCGGCAAAAAGTCATTGAATGAATTAGATGCTAAATTAGAATCATTGCATCTTTCGTTTGGAATGGATTTGAGTAAATATAAATTAGATAAAGATTAACAACAATGAGACATAATAAAAAATTTAATCATTTAGGACGTACTGCCTCACACAGAAAAGCTATGTTGGCCAACATGGCTTGTTCATTGATAAAGCATAAACGGATCGTGACAACGACTGCAAAAGCTAAAGCATTACGTGTATATATCGAACCTTTATTGACCAAAGCGAAAGAAGATAACACGCACTCGCGTCGTACCGTTTTCAGTTATTTGCAAAATAAAGAAGCGGTAACTGAGTTGTTTCGTGATGTAGCTCAAAAAATTGCTAATCGTCCGGGCGGTTATACTCGTATTTTAAGAACAGGATTTCGTTTAGGAGATGCTGCTGAAATGTGCATCATTGAATTGGTTGATTACAATGAAAACATGCTAAAAGAAAAGGTTGTCAAGAAGACAACGCGTACACGACGTGCAAGCAGTAAGAAATCAACGGCAAAGGTTGCTGAAACTCCGGTGGCTGCGGCTACCGAAGAAGCTCCGGCCGAAACTTCTACACAAGAATAAACGATTTGTTCATCTTATTTTGGCAAAGTTGCTTTCAATGATTTTGAGGGCAACTTTTTTATTTTTAAAGGATTAGAAATTCCAAAAATACTTATCAACATTGGATCATCCTGTTCGGTCTCATCCTTTTTTTTGTATAACTTTGAATGATGAAAACGAGAGATGTCTGTTTTTGTTCATCATTTTGACCGAAAAGTGATTATTCATTTTTGACTGCTTGTGAATGAATGGTTCGTTTTTATTTTTCACAAGCCAAATTCAGATGTCGTTTGTCCAATCAACTGCATTGTAGCACAAATTTTTTAATACTTGCCGATGCCTGTTTAGCTGGATAAGTCTTTTACAATTTTGAGGACTTTTATTTCCGGTTTAATATTCATCTGAAAATTAATTAGATAGAATTAAATACATTATGGGTTCTTTTGTACACTTGCACGTCCATTCACATTATTCTATTTTGGATGGGATGTCTAAAATCAATGATTTAGTTGAAAAAGCAATAGCGCACGGTATGCCGGGTATTGCATTGACTGATCATGGCGCCATGTTTGGGATTAAAGAGTTTTTCGATGTGGTTGCCAAAAAAAATAAACCTATTTGGGACGAAATAAAGAAGATTGATCATCAATTATCTACATCTGATTTGACAGAAGAACAACGTCTCGCAGCTCTTAATAATCGTTCTATTGCACAAGCAAAATTGTTCAAGCCGATTTTAGGATGCGAAACGTATGTAGCGCGTCGTTCGCGTTTTGACAAAACATTAAAAGAAGATGGGAGTGGACATCATTTGATCCTTTTGGCAAAAAATAAAATTGGATATCAAAATCTTTGTAAACTTATTTCAGCTTCCTGGATCGATGGTTTTTATTATCGTCCTCGCATTGACAAAGCATTGCTGGAGCAATATAAAGAAGGGTTGATTGTAAGTACCGCTTGCTTAGGCGGCGAAATTCCGTCCAAAATTTTAGCTGGTGATATTTCCGGAGCGTTGGAAGCCATCATGTGGTTTAAGGAACGTTTTGGTGATGATTTTTATTTGGAAATTCAACGTCACCAAACCAATGATCCTACGGCTGATACTCATGTTTTTCAAAAACAAAAAGAGGTCAATGCCATCATGTTGCAATTAGCTGCTCAAACCAACACGAAGGTGATTGCTACGAATGATGTTCATTTTGTTGAGCAGGAACATGCCGAAGCTCACGATCGATTAATTTGTCTTAGCACCGGAAAGGATTTTGACGATCCCAATCGAATGCATTACACCAAACAGGAATGGTTGAAAACACCGACAGAAATGGAAGCCATTTTTGCTGACATTCCCGAAGCGTTGCAAAATACGCTGGAAGTGGAGCAAAAAATTGAGTTTTACGATATCAATTCAGAGGCTATTATGCCACGTTTCCCGATTCCTGAAACTTTTTCAACTGAAGAGAAATATCGCGAGTTATTTGACGAAGCTGCTTTACGAGAAGAATTTGGCGATCAATTCGATAAAGTTGGCGGATATGACAAAGTCATTCGAATCAAATTGGAAGCTGATTATTTGGAAATGCTCACCATGAAAGGTGCGTTAGAACGGTATGGTGAAAACATGTCAAATGAAGTGAAAGAGCGCATATCATTTGAATTGGGAGTAATCAAAAAAATGGGTTTCCCGGGTTATTTTTTAATTGTTCAGGATTTTATTCAGGCGGCTCGTTCCATGAATGTGGCTGTCGGTCCTGGTCGAGGTTCTGCTGCCGGTTCGGTGGTCGCCTATTGTTTGCGAATCACTGATATTGATCCTATCCGATATGATTTGCTTTTTGAACGATTTTTGAATCCCGATCGAATCTCTATGCCTGATATTGATATCGATTTTGATGATGACGGCCGCGACGAGGTGCTGAAGTGGGTCACTGAAAAATATGGGAAAGAACGTGTTGCTCACATCATTACTTATGGAACTATGGCCACAAAACTTAGTCTAAAGGATGTGGCACGAGTTCAAAATTTACCGTTGGAGGAAGCGAATCAACTGGCAAAACTCATTCCCGACAAGTTGCCCGAAGTGAATGGGAAAGAGGTAAAAGTGACTTTGTCCAATTGCATAAAATACATTCCGGAATTAAAAGCAGCCAGTGAATCAACCGATCAAAAATTGGCACATACCATTAAATACGCCGAAATGCTTGAGGGAACGGTTCGTCAAACAGGGGTTCATGCTTGTGGCGTTATTATTGGTTCGGATGATTTAACCAATTTTGTGCCGCTCAGTACCGTGAAAGATAAAACCAGCAATCAGGAATTATTGGTTACACAATATGAAGGATCGGTCATTGAAAATGTTGGACTTATAAAAATGGATTTTCTTGGTCTAAAAACATTGTCCATCATTAAAGAAGCATTGTCAAACATTCAACAATCACATGGAATACAAATTGACATAAGTTCCATTCCGTTGGATGATCGGAAAACATACGAATTGTTTAGTGCTGGTCAAACTACCGGGATTTTTCAGTTTGAATCGGCCGGGATGCAAAAGTATTTGAAGGATTTGCAGCCTACTCAATTTGAAGATTTGATTGCCATGAATGCGTTGTATCGTCCGGGGCCGATCAGCAACATTCCGGAGTTTATTGATCGTAAACACGGCCGTAGTCCTATTGTTTATGACATTCCCATCATGGAACGTTATTTGAAAGATACTTACGGCATTACGGTTTATCAGGAACAAGTGATGTTGCTTTCACGACTGTTAGCAGGTTTCACACGTGGACAAAGTGATGAGTTACGAAAGGCCATGGGTAAAAAACTCAAAGACAAAATGGCTTCGTTGAAAGTTAAGTTTATCGAAGGATGTAAAAAGAATGGATATGAAGAAGAGGTGATTTTGAAAATTTGGAATGATTGGGAATCGTTTGCTTCCTATGCATTTAATAAATCACATGCAACCTGTTACTCATGGATTGCTTATCAGACTGCTTTTTTAAAGGCCAATTATCCGGCTGAATTTATGGCAGCTAACTTGACAAGAAATAAAGATTCTATTACTGAAATTGCAAAGTTTATGGACGAATGTCGATCCATGAAAATCGATGTTCTTGGGCCAGATGTGAATGAGAGTCGATTGCATTTTGTTGTAAATAAGCAAGGAGCTATTCGTTTTGGCTTAGGTGGTGTGAAAGGTGTAGGAGAAGGTGCTGTGGAAGCCATCGTCAGTGAACGTGAAAAACATGGCCTGTTTAAGGATGTTTTCGATTTTTTTGAACGAGTCAATCTGAATGCCTGCAATCGGAAAGCCATTGAAAGTTTGGTATTGTCGGGCGCTTTTGATACGCTGGGAAATTTAACGCGCGAACAGTTTTTTGCCACAAATGACAAGGACGAACAGGTGCTCGACGCTTTAATAAAATATGGAAACAGGTATCAAAATGACAAAGTAAACCAATCGGTTTCTTTATTTGATGGTTTTGATACAGTCGATGTAAATAAGCCATTCATTCCAAATGCACCTTCTTGGCCATCATTAGAAAGATTGAACAAAGAAAAAGAATACGTGGGCATTTACTTATCGGCTCATCCGTTGGATAAGTACGAACTGGAGTTGCGCTACGGATGCAATACTCAATTGGTTGAATTAAATGAGTTGGAGTCGTTGAAAGGTCGTGAAATCATTGTCGGTGGAATGGTAACTGCCACTCAACAGGGAACTACCAAGGCCGGTCGTCCTTATGGGGCCATGACGTTGGAAGATTACAGTGGCGCTTATAAGTTGATGCTTTTCCAAAATGATTTTGTAGAGTTTGGAAAATACATGGTTCAAAACTTGTTTGTGTTAGTGTGGGCATCGGTTCAAGAGCGTAAATCTGACTGGAAAACCAATAAACCCGTAGAATTGCCACAACAAGTGATTTATGATTTGAAAATCAAAAAAATGACGTTGTTGTCTTCATTTGTTGAGACAGAAACTTTGCTGAAATCGCTTTGTATTAAGATAGAAATCAATCAATTGACTGAAGATCTGATTGACGATTTGAAAGCGTTAATCCTGAATGATACAAGAGAAGGGAAAACTAAACTTTATTTTGTTGTGCATGATGCTTCAAATCATTCAAAGGTTAAACTATTTTCCCGCCAACATCTCATTCAGGTGTCAAAACCGTTGGTTCATTTTTTAACTGAAAAACAGGAAGAAGAGATCCTGACGTTTCGTTTCAATCGAGAGAATGAGAATTGTTAATGCTCGTTTGCGGCATTTTTCATTTGTTGAATATTGTCAGTAAATAAACGATACAATGTTTGAAGTCGTTCATCATGCTGCAAAAGAGTCAAATGTGTCTCAATGACTTTTTGATCATTTCTTGATGCTGGTCCGGTTTGAGCTTGAAGTGGGTGTAATTGTACCGCCTTTTCGACGGTTTCGTGAATGAGGGGAATTAACAGATCAAATGAAAGATTTACTTTGTTCATCATTTGTTCGGCGATGGCATAAAGATTGTTGCTGAAATTGCAAGCAAATACTGCTGCTAAATGGAGCGCTTGTCGTTGTTGAAATGTTGTCAGCAGCGTGTTGTTTGTCAAATGAGCTGCCAGTTTTTGCAATGCAAGCAGCGTCTTTTTGTTGTTAGCTTCCAGTAGGATAGGGATGTTGTAAAATTCAATTTGTTTTTGTTTTGAAAATGTTTGTAACGGATAAAAAATGCCATAATTTTCAACTTGATTTTCAAAGAGTTGAATTGGCAAGCTTCCTGCCGTATGACAATGAATGCCGGTTTTAACGGGATTTTGCTTAATAACAGATGGTAATTGATCATCAGGGACAGCATAAATGTAGAAATCAGCGTCCGGTTCAATTTCTTCCATGTTGATAGTAAAGGAGGCATTCACTAATTGTCCTAATTTTCGAGCGTGTTCCGGAGTTTTACTTACAATTTGCCGGATGGTTAAATCAGCTTCTGCCAAATGACTGGCCAAATGCCATCCTAAATTTCCGGCTCCTATCAAAACAATGTTCATGGGGTTAATCTATTTGAGATAAATGTTCCTGTTTAGTTGTTGTTACAGAGCATGCAAAACCAATGGGTTCAGCACATGATGCAAATGGTTGTTTCATTGATTAGATCTTCATTTCAACAGGTAGTTTATGTATAAAAATCGGAATGTGTACAACAAAGATAAAAGCATAAAACGGATTTACAAACAATCACCAAAAAAAAGAAAACAGCCTGCAACATCAGATTGCAGACTGTTTCGTTGTTGACATTGTTTTTTTAATCGTTTTTTAACTCCCAAGCTAAAGCGCTTGCTCCTAAAATAGCAGCATCTGCTTCATTTAAAGCTGAGAAGAGTAACTTCACTTTCCCTTTCCAAATGGCTAATAAGTTTTTTTCCATGTTTTCACGGATCGGCTTCATGATGAAATCACCTGCTTTAGCTAACCCGCCAAAAATGATGATGGCTTCAGGGGCGCTGAAGGCGACAAAATCAGCAAAAGCTTCGCCTAAGAGACGTCCGGTGTATTCAAAGATTTCTTTTGCAATGGTATCGCCTTTTACAGCGGCTTCATACACATCTTTGGATGTAATGCTTTCAGGTGGGATATTGCGTAGCAAGCTGTCTTCTTTTCTCATTTCAAGCATTTCGCGGGCAGTGCGGGCTACTCCTGTGGCCGAGGTATATGTTTCCAAACAACCTGTTTTTCCACATCCGCATTGGCGACCATTGTTTCGAACGATGTTGGTATGCCCCAATTCGCCAGCGAATCCATCATGTCCGTACACCAACTGTCCATTGATAACAATGCCGCTTCCTACGCCTGTTCCCAGAGTGATCATAATAAAATCTTTCATGCCTTTGGCTGCCCCGTAAGTCATTTCGCCAATGGCGGCAGCATTAGCATCGTTGGTTAACGCAGCAGGAACGCCGAATGCTTCGTGAAGCATTTTAGCAAAAGGGATGACCCCTTTCCATGGTAAGTTGGGAGCAAATTCTACATTCCCTGTGTAGAAGTTTCCATTAGGCGCTCCCATTCCAATGCCTTTAATTTTTTCGATGCCTCCCATTTCTTCAATCAGTGGCATCAATGCTGTGTGTAACTCATTGATATATTGATCTGCTTCGGTGTATTTTTGTGTTAGAATGGCGCCTCTTCTTAACACTTCGCCTCGTGCATCCACAATCCCGAAGGCGGTATTAGTACCGCCCATATCAATTCCTATAACATAAGGTTTGTCCATGATAATAAATGATTTTTTTAGTTTTGAATTTATTCAACCGGTATATCTTTATTGACATTCTTGCTTCCAATCAAGGCATAAAACAAAATATAAGCCACTCCAATCACAATGACCCAATAACTGGAAATGTACCCAAATTTATCGGCAACATAACCTTGAATCATAGGTAAAATACCTCCACCGCAAACCATGACCATGAAAATGCCTGATGCCATGGCGGTGTATTTTCCAAGTCCTTCTACTGCCAGATTAAAAATACTTCCCCACATGACAGAGGTACAGATGCCGACAAGAATCAAAAACATCACGCTGATCGGGACCTCAGTTAGACCGAATGAAATATCAGATCGGAATACAGGCATTTTAACCGTCGTTGAAAGCGGACTAAAAATAGCAATTAACAAGAAAATGATCGCTAAGGCTGCTGCAAATGTTAACATGGCCCTTGAAGAAATTTTGGCTCCAACGGAAGCACCTGTCAATCGGCCTATTAACATTAAAAACCAATATGTTCCAACTACCGTGCCTGCGATGATAGCGCTGATGTTTAAGCCTCCATCTCCTGAACTGGTCATAAACAAGTTAGTAGTGTTTGGAATACCAACTTCTACGCCTACATAAACGAAAATTGCAATGATACCTAATACAAAATGACGAAACGACAAGGCACTATGTGGTTGTTTGATTTTAGCTTTTTCTTTTGAAACCAAGTGTGGCTCAGGTATATCAACGAAATAAAGAATGATAAAAGCTAATGCGAAGATTCCTAAAGCAATGAAAAGGGCAGGGTTGGCATCTTTGATGGTAGCCGTGGCTACGTTCCCAATCAGATAGCCCACTAACACCGGTACGATGGTTGCTCCGATGGAATTAATGGAACCTCCAAATTGAATCAATTGATTCCCTTTTTTTCCGCCACCGCCTAAGGTGTTCAACATCGGGTTTACTACCGTGTTCAACATACACATGGAGAATCCTGAAATGAAGGCTCCAGTCAAATAGACGACAAAACTGCCGACTTGACCTGATAAAAATTGAATGGCAACGCCGGTAAAACCAACAATAATAGCCAGTAAGGCTGTTTTTTTATACCCAATTTTTTCCAAAAGTATGCCGGCCGGAATGCCCATAAAGGCATACGCAATAAAATTGGCTGCATTGCCTAATGATGATAAGAAATTAGACGCACCGAATTGATGCCTTACAATTACACCTAACGGATTTGGAAATCCCGTTACAAAAGAGATCATGAAAAAAAGTGCAAACATCATTGCGATAGGCAATGCGTAACTTTTTGGTTTTGTGTCCATGAGATTTTAAATTTAGTTTATTGATTGATTGATGAAGTAATTTGTGCACGTAAAAATACAATTTATTTATTAAATCAAAACACGAGCTATCAAAATTCAATTCATGTCGATTTATTGTTTCTTTCGGTAGAATGAGACGATGGAAAAAATGATGTATAAAACAATGACTAAGGCCAATGAACTGGCATTGAATCGAGCGCTTATTAAAACTAATGATGTTAATATCAAGTAAATATAACGGGTGCGATTGTCTTTCCATTTCCAACTTTTCATTTTCAACGAAAACATTGGAATTTCAGCCAATAGTAAATAACAAAATACGGCTATCAGCACCAACGTAAATTTCCAGTGTAATGAGGTAAACAAATTACTGGAAGCAACCACAAATGAAGCCCAGAAAAGAGCGTTGGCCGGAGTTGGCAGCCCAATAAAAATGTTTCCTTGTCTTTCGTCTATGTTAAATTTAGCCAAGCGGAGAGCAGAAAAAACGGCAATGAAGAATGCCGAAAAACTCAGAAAATGCCATTGAACAGGAAAGGTATCAAACATCACGCTGAACACCATGGCTGAAGGAGCTACGCCAAAACTTACCACGTCAGCCAGCGAATCCAATTCTTTCCCCATGGGCGAGTAAGCATGAAGCATCCGAGCTGCAAATCCGTCAAAGAAATCCAATATGGCAGCAATAATGATAAAAAGAGCTGCAATGTCATATTGTCCGTCAAATCCCGCATAGGTGGCGATACAACCTGAAAACAAATTCGCACTGGTTATTGAATTCGGAATTTGTTGTTTGATTTTGGAAAAAAGTATATGATTTGTCATGTTGATATGTTTTAGTTGTTAATATATCAGTATTTTTTACAAGGATCATCACACCGCAATTTCCCCTCGAATGTGAGGATGCGGATCGTAATTGACAATTTGAATATCTTCGAATGTAAAATCAAACAAATTTTGTTTCTCGGGATTCAGCTGCAGTTTTGGCAGTGGTCTCGGTTCACGGGACAATTGCAAATTAACCTGTTCAAGGTGATTGAGATAAATATGAGCATCGCCTAACGTGTGAATGAATTCCCCTGCCTTTAGGCCTGTTACTTGAGCCGTCATTTCCAGCAAAAGAGCGTATGAGGCAATGTTGAAAGGGACTCCGAGAAAAATGTCGGCACTGCGTTGATAAAGCTGAAGATTGAGTTTTCCGCCTGCGACATAAAACTGAAAAAATGCATGACATGGAGGAAGGTGCATTTTGGGCAGATCGGCTACATTCCAGGCACTGACAATAATGCGTCGTGAATCGGGATGATGTTTAATCATATCAATTGCTTGTGTCATTTGATCAATATGTCCTCCTTCATAGTCAGGCCATGAGCGCCATTGATATCCGTAAATGGGGCCTAATTCACCCTTTTCATCAGCCCATTCGTTCCAAATGCGCACTCCATTTTCTTGTAAATATCGAACATTGGTTTCTCCTTTTAAGAACCAAAGCAATTCGTGAATAATAGATTTCGTGTGTAGCTTTTTGGTCGTCAACAAGGGAAATCCCTCCGCTAAATCAAATCGCATCTGATATCCAAAAACACTTAGCGTGCCAACTCCCGTGCGATCATCTTTTTGAATGCCTTTATCGCGAACATGCTTCAATAATTGAAGATACTGTTGCATATGAAATTAAATCAGTGATAAATATAAATTATTGGAAAACAATTAATAACAAAAACACATTGGAGAATGCTTTTTTTTACAAAGGTATAATATTTTGTGAATGTACGAAGTATTAAACAAATTATTCATGCAGAAAGCGTTTGTTTTTGTTGTTCGGTTTTAATTAAGGAAATATGCGTAATTTTGCTCTTCTGTTTCTTTTTTCTTTTTTAAAATTTAAGTTTTTGACTCATAGCTTTTTAGTTGTTGTCATTGACTTTTATAATGTAAGAATGACAGGGCAGAAAGCACGTCTTGGAATCGATTTTTTGTTTCAAAAGAACATCTTGGTGAAGGCTCAACCTATAAAAACAGAGAAATGATCACAAAAATTTTTATCAATACGTTATTTCAACGTCGATGGTTTTGGATGTGGCTGATATTTCAATATGTATTGACAGCCTGTCATTCACCATCATCACATCATACCAATCGGTTGGAGCCCGATTCGTCGGCTGTTATTCAATATGCTAAAGGTTTTGCTATCGATTATTTCAAAGATTATGAAAGATTAACGGTGTACAATCCTTGGAAACCCAATGACATTGCAGCAACCTATTATTTGATTCAAAAATCAGGTGTGAAAACTCCGGATTTGGCTTCAACCATTCTTATCCCAGTGCATGATGTGGCTGTTACATCGTCCACTCATGTGGCTTTTATTCAGGCTTTAAACGAATTGTCAACCATTACAGGGATGACCACTCCTGAATTGGTTTACAGTCCCTCTTTTCAACAACGATTTCAAGATGGGAAAATTATCAATTTAGGCGATGCGTATCATATCAATGTGGAAAAAGTGCTGTTGTTGCACCCTCAATTTATCATGATGACCAATTACAATCAAGTTAACATAGGAGATGACCAGTTGAATAAAGTTGGTATTCGGGTGGTTTACAACAATGAGTGGAAAGAATCGACTCCGTTGGGGCGAGCAGAATGGATAAAATTTATTGCTGCTTTTTACAATCGAGGTCGAATGGCCGATTCCTTATTCAATGCGTTGGTAGTAAATTATAATCGATTAACAGCTCTGGCGGCAAAAGCTGCATCAAAACCTTCGGTATTAATTGGTGACAGTTTTAAAGGCACTTGGTACATGCCGAGTGGGACGGGATATATGGGTCATTTTTTGAAGGATGCCGGTTGTACTTATTATTTTAGTCGAGACACTACGAATGGCAGTATCGCAATGCATTTCGAGAGCGTTTTTGATCATTTTCAGAATGCGCAGTTTTGGTTAAACAGTTCAGCATCGAGTTTGAAAGCCTTGAAAAACAGTGATCCGCGTTATGCATTGTTTAAGTCGTTTCAGAATCATCGCGTTTATAGTTTGAACGGGCGTGTCACTCCGCAGGGAGGCAACGATTTTTGGGAAGGCGCTGTGATACATCCCGATTCTTTGTTGCGCGATTATATTCGTGTTTTGCATCCTGAATTACTTCCTAATGTTCCTTTGATTTATTTATTGCAATTAAAATAGACGATATTGATGGAAAAACTTGAAATTGATCTTGAACAACGCAAACGGCAGGCGATGGATAATTTTATGCAGGGTTATAATTGTGCCCAATCTATTTTCTTGGCTTATGTTGATGTGTTTGATCTGGATCCTCATTTAGCAAAACGTTTATCGGGTTCTTTTGGTGGCGGAATGGGTCGATTGCGCGAAGTGTGTGGAGCTGTGACCGGCATGTTTATGATTTTGGGATTGCACTATTCGGCAGTTGATCCATCTCAAAAATCGGTTAAAACTGCCAATTATGCCGCTGTTCAACGCGTCGCCAATGCTTTCAAAGATCAATTTGGAACGATTATTTGTAGGGAATTATTGGGAATTACGCAAACGGAGACCTATGTGCCTTCGGATCGAACGGCAGAATATTATGCGTCACGTCCTTGTGCCCGTTTTATTGGTGAAGCGGCTGTTATTGTGGGAAAAGAACTGATGAATCAGTTGTAAAAAACAAGGAAGCTGCCATTTAGCCAACTTCCTTGTGTGATGAGAATGGATGGTTTGAATGGAAGAGGTTATTCCCAATTGAGAATCACCTTTCCGCAATTTCCGCTTTCCATGATGTCAAATCCTTTTTGAAATTCATCAATCGGGAATCGATGCGTGATGACAGGAGTAAGATCAATTCCCGTGATGAGCATTTGTTCCATTTGATACCATGTTTCCCACATTTCACGGCCGTAGATTCCTTTCAGCGTCAAGGCTTTGAAAATAACTTTATCCCAACGAATGGTCGTGTTGTTGGGTAAAATACCTAAAAGAGAAATTTTAGATCCATTGTACATGTTTTCAATCATTTCTTCAAAAGCTGCCGGTGAACCGGACATTTCAAGCCCAATGTCAAAACCGTGCATGTGGAGTTGTTGAACAGCCTGTGCTACTGTTTCTCCTTTGGTTGGATTGATCGTGAGTGTGGCTCCCATTTTTTTTGCAATCGCCAGCCGATAATCATTCAGATCGCTAACCACAATGTGTCTTGCTCCGGCAAAACGACAAATAGCGGTTGCCATGGTTCCGATCAAACCGGCGCCTGTGATCAGGACATCTTCACCAATCAAAGGGAAGGATAATGCGGCATGCGTTGCGTTTCCAAAAGGATCCATGATGGCTGCCATTTCATCCGAAATGCGAGGATCCAAATGAACCACATTTTCAGCCGGTAATGAAAGATATTCAGCAAATGCTCCATCACGATTGACTCCTACGCCAATGGAATTTTCACATACATGTAATTTGCCGCGACGACAGTTTCGACAGTGTCCACAGGCAATATGTCCTTCTCCGGTGACTCGATCGCCAATGTGAATATTTTTTACTCCTTTCCCCATGTCAACCACTTCGCCTACGTATTCATGCCCAATGGTCATGGGCGTATGGATGGTGTTTTGTGACCATTCATCCCATTTGTAAATATGTAAGTCGGTTCCGCAAATGGCTGTTTTTTTTATTTTGATTAAAACGTCGTTGATGCCAATTTTAGGGATAGGTACATCAGCCATCCAAATTCCCTTTTCGGGTTTTAACTTCACGAGAGCTTTCATTTGTAATCAATTTTTGTGTGTAAGTGGTTGCTTATGAATTGAAGGTTGACGCTTCAAACGATATGATGTTGAACTTGAAGCTGCCGATTATTCAATAATCTTCATTTCTTTTCCGACTTTCTTGAAGGCAGCAATACATTGGTCAAGGTGTTGTTGTTGATGTGCTGCCGAAATTTGAACTCTGATCCTGGCTTGACCCTGAGGAACAACCGGATAGTAAAATCCGATGACATAAATACCTTCGTCAAGCAAACGTGCTGCCATTTCCTGTGACTTCTTGGCATCATATAGCATGACGGCGCAAATGGCTGATTCCGTTGGTTTAATGTCAAATCCGGCTGCTTTCATGTGGGTTAAAAAATAGTGAGTATTTTGATGTAATTGATCCTGTAGCTCATTGGTTTGATCCATCATTTCAAACATTTTGATTCCGGCAGCAACTACCATCGGAGGAAGCGAATTAGAAAATAGATAAGGACGAGATCGCTGACGCAACAAATCAATGATTTCTTTCTTGCCGGTGGTAAAACCACCGATAGCTCCACCAAAAGCTTTTCCAAGTGTGCCGGTGATCAGTTCAATTTTGCCGCGTAAACGGAATCGTTCGGTGACTCCTCTTCCTGAATGTCCGACAACTCCTGCCGAATGTGATTCGTCAACCATAATCATGGCATCGTATTGTTCGGCTAAGTCAAATATGCGGTCAAGTGGCGCCACATTGCCATCCATCGAAAAAACACCATCGGTAACGATGAGTCTGAATCGAGCCGATTGAGCGGCTTGAAGTTGTTTTTCGAGGTCGTTCATGTCAGCATTGGCATATCGATAGCGCTGTGCTTTGCATAGACGAACCCCGTCAATGATGGAAGCATGATTGAGCGAGTCGGAAATGATGGCATCTTGTTCTGACAGCAATGGTTCAAATAATCCGCCGTTGGCATCAAAACAGGCTGCATACAAAATGGTGTCTTCCGTTCCAAAAAAATCAGCAATGCTTTTTTCTAATTGCTTATGTAAATCTTGTGTCCCACAAATAAACCGAACGGATGACATGCCGTATCCTCGAGTGTCGAGAGCCTTTTTGGCAGCTTCGATCAAGGCCGGGTGATTGGATAAACCGAGATAATTGTTGGCGCAAAAATTGATTACCGGTTTACCTTTTACCATTATTTCGGCTCCTTGTGGCGATTCAATGATTCTTTCTTCTTTGTATAATCCTTCATGTCTGATGCCAGCCAGTTCATTTTGAAGATGTTCTTGAAATTTTTGATACATACTTTTTTGTTTTTGAAAGGAATGTTTATTGCTTTTGTTGCTTGCAAATTTACGATAGTTTGCTTTACTTTATTCATTTCACAGAATCAATTTTTGCTGTTTTCCCTTTATTTTTCAGGGTTTTTGCTCGTTCACAAAGACTGCCAAATCAATAATTTCTGTTTTTTGGGGATGCTTCAGAAAAAAATCATTGTTTTATTTGTGATTTCATTTAAAATTATTATTTTTGCAACCGAAAACATTACGATTTTGTTTTATGGCACAAACCTTTGCATATTACTTTTTTTACTTTTACTTTAGCCCAAGTAAGAGCGGGAGTTTGTTGCCTTAATGATATGTAATTAATTTTAGGTTGAACACAAGAATCCCGCCGGAATGAGCGGGATTTTTTTTTAATACCACAAAAGAATGATAAAAATAGCCATTCAGGGAATTGCTGGTTCATTTCACGACATTGCAGCACAAAAATATTTCAGTCAAGAGAAAATCGAAATTGTTTCTTGTGCTACTTTCAAAGACATTTTTTCGTTATTGGCTCATGATTCATCCATGATTGGCATCATGGCCATTGAAAATACCATTGCAGGAAGTTTGTTGCCAAATTATAATTTATTAAAGGAGAGTAAATTGACGATTATTGGCGAGCATAAATTACGAATTAAGCATCATTTGGCTGCGTTACCAGGGCAAACCATCAAAGATATTCGTGAAGTGCATTCTCATTACATGGCGTTGATGCAATGTGAAGAATATTTTGCTCAATATCCTCATATTCAATTGATAGAAGCAGAAGATACCGCAGCGGAAGGATTGCGTATTGCTAAGCATCATGCTAAAAGACAAGCTGCCATTTGCAGTCGTTATGCAGCTGAACTGTTTGGATTGGAGATTTTAGCCGAAGGAATTGAAACGAATAAACACAATTTTACGCGTTTTTTGATTATTGGCAATGAGATGATGCGTAATCAACTGAATGAGAAGCTACAACCTGATAAATCCTCTTTAGTGTTTTCGCTACCTCACGAAGAAGGAAGTTTGTCAAAAGTACTGACTATTTTATCATTTTATAATATCAATTTAACTAAAATTCAATCGTTGCCGGTGGTTGGCCACGAATGGGAATATTTGTTTTATATTGATGTGACTTTCAAAGATTATGTTCGCTATCGACAAGCATTGGATGCCATTTTGCCTTTAACCAGAAATTTGAGAATTTTAGGAGAATACAAAGAAGGGCAACAAACCATTGAATGATGCCCGGTTCGACTCATTTTGTTGCTATTTATTTAACATATTTTTAATTTCATGACACTTTCCATTTTACCGGCCAATCGCTTACGATCTGTTCAAGAGTATTATTTCTCGACCAAACTGAAAGAAATAGCTCAAATGAATAAAGAGGGAAAAGATGTGATCAGTCTTGGCATCGGAATGCCTGATCTTCCACCCAGTGAAGCTACGATCAGCGCATTGGCAGCCGATGCCCAAAAACTCAACGTGCATGGTTATCAAAGTTACAATGGGATTCCTGAACTTCGACAAGCTTTTGCTCAATGGTATCAACAATGGTATCACGTTCCTTTAAATCCTGATCGCGAAATTCTCCCTTTGATGGGTTCTAAGGAAGGAATCTTGCATGTGTCTCTCGCTTTTTTGAATCCGGGCGATGCTGTTTTGGTACCAAACCCCGGATATCCAACCTATGCTTCCATCAGTAAATTGGTTGAAGCTGAAATTGTTTATTATGATTTGGATGAACGAAATCGATGGTATCCTGATTTCGATGCTCTCGAAAGAATGGATTTGTCACGTGTCAAATTGATGTGGGTCAATTATCCGAACATGCCTACGGGAGCGCCGGCAACGGAATTATTATTTGATCGGTTAATCGATTTTGGGAGAAAACATGGCATTTTGATTTGCAACGATAATCCGTACAGCTTCATTTTGAATGATCGTCCCATAAGCATTTTGTCGAGAAAAAACGCCATGGAAGGATGTCTTGAATTGAATTCCATGAGTAAATCTCACAATATGTCGGGATGGCGCATAGGGATGTTAGCCGGTAATGAACAATTTGTTGAATGGGTGCTGCGAGTGAAGAGCAACATTGATTCCGGAATGTTTCATGCATTGCAAATGGCGGCCGTTGAAGCCTTGCATAACGATCGGGAATGGCATCGGAAATTCAACATCGAGGTTTATGCAAAACGTCGTTTGATTGCCGAAAAGATTATAAAGGCGTTGCATTGCACTTTTGATTCGTTTCAAACAGGCATGTTTTTATGGGCTAAAATACCTGAAAACTATTTAGATGCACGTGAATTGGCAGACGAAATATTGTATCAGGCTCATGTTTTTGTTACGCCGGGATTTATTTTCGGAAGCAACGGAAATCGTTATATTCGAATTTCGCTTTGCAGCACGGAAGAAAAGATGCAACAGGCTTTAGACCGAATTTTACTTATGAAACGAGCCATGTAAATAACTTATAATCAATCAAAAGATAATGTTTGCGCGTTCCGATTGTCTTTTGTGAAAAAATATACATCATGGAATGCAATTAGAAAACAAATGGAATTAATACAGAAAAATATGGATTTACAACCAATTTATGAATCAATGAGCGAGGAAACCCGACCTTTAGTCATTGCGGGGCCTTGCAGTGCCGAAACGGAAGAACAAACGTTGAAAACAGCGCATCAATTAGCAGAAAAAGGCATTAAGATTTTTAGGGCAGGCATTTGGAAACCACGTACTAAACCCGGTGGTTTTGAAGGAGTTGGAAGCGTAGGTCTTCCATGGCTCAAAAGAGTCAAACAGGAAACAGGAATGCTGACGGCTATCGAAGTGGCTACGGCCAAGCACGTCTATGAGGCGTTGAAATTTGGTATTGATATTTTATGGATTGGCGCCAGAACTACTGCCAATCCTTTTGCAGTGCAGGAAATTGCTGATGCTTTGCAAGGAATTGATATTCCTGTTTTAGTTAAAAATCCGGTCAATCCCGACGTTGAACTATGGATAGGTGCTGTTGAGCGGGTTTACAATGCCGGAATTCGCCGAATAGCTGTCATTCACCGCGGTTTCAGCACGTATGACAAAACGGTGTATCGGAACATTCCGCAGTGGCATATTCCAATTGAATTGCGGCGTAGGATGCCTGAAATGCCGATTATTTGTGATCCGAGTCACATTGGCGGACGTCGTGAGCTGATTGCTTCCATCTCACAGCAAGCGCTCGATTTGCAATTTGAAGGATTGATCATCGAATCGCATTGCAATCCGGATGAAGCTTGGAGCGATAAAAATCAACAAATTACCCCGGATGTACTGGAGCATATTCTTCAGCATTTAGTGATTCGAAAAATGAATCAAACCACAGAAGATTTATCGATTCTTCGTCATCAAATTGATGAATTGGACAATCAACTTTTGGAGGTTTTGGCAAAACGGTTTCGTGTGTCAAGAGAAATAGGCATTTATAAAAAAGAACATGGCATGCCCGTGCTTCAAGCTGTACGTTACGATGAAATTTTGCACAATCGAGTTGCACAGGCTGAATCGATTGGAATCAACGGCGAATTCATGAAAAACATTTTAGAGGCCATTCACGAAGAATCAGTACGCGTGCAATTGGACTTAATGAACAAACAATCATAACGTTATAAGTTTACATCATGCGTATTCTCATTCTTGGCGCCGGGAAAATGGGCTCTTTTTTTGCGGATGTACTGAGTTTTCAGCACGAAGTAGCAATGTTTGATATTGATCCGAAACGGTTGCGTTTTGTTTATAACACGATTCGATTGTCGCAAATTGATGAAGTGAAATCATTTGATCCTGAGTTGATTATCAATGCAGCCACGATCAAATACACGTTAGAAGCCTTTCACCAAGTTATCCCTTTCATTTCCAATCATTGTATCTTGTCTGACATTGCTTCGGTGAAAACCGGATTGCCCGAATTTTATCAACAAAGCGGATTCCGATTTGTTTCGACTCATCCCATGTTTGGCCCAACGTTTGCCAGTTTAAGCGACTTGTCATCACAAAGCGCCATTATTATTTCAGAGTCTGATAATCAGGGAAAATTGTTTTTCAGAGAATTGTACAGTTCACTGAAACTTTCTATTTTTGAATATTCTTTTCAAGAACATGATCAAACAACTGCTTATTCATTGGCTATCCCGTTTGCTTCAACGTTGGTATTTGCTTCGGTCATGAAACATCAGGAAGCTCCCGGAACGACGTTTAAACGTCATTTGAGCATTGCTCATGGGTTGCTTTCAGAAGATGATTATTTGTTGACCGAAATCTTATTTAATCCTTACACGCCCGAACAATTGCTTGAAATTAGGAATCAACTCTCTTTGTTAATTGAGATGATTCAACAAAAAGATTCGGCGCGGTTACACGAGTTTTTGAAAAAAATCAGAGAAAACATTGCTTGAGTCTGTTGTGTTAATTCATTGTTTGTCATTATGATATAAGTGAAAAATGATGTTTCGATGCTATTTTCTCACACGACATTTTGTCTGAATTCGTTCGACAAAAGTGGTTTCATCATTTGTAAAATAAATCCGGCAGCTTTCTTTGTGGTCGGATTTTTTTATTGCTTTAACGATATTTTAGATTATTAAAAAATCCGCAGTATAGGATGGATTGAAAAAATAGCTTTATCTTTGCAGTATAATTTTAAAATGTAACTCATCATGGATGATGGTCCGGCGAATCGTTTAGTATTAACCTGCGTTTAGCAAGGAAGCCGGGCAGTTTGCTTCCTTCTAAACCCATAAAAGAAGGAGGCGAAATGACTTCTCTCACCACTTTTTATTTGAGCAGATTGATCGGGTGCAAATTATTTGACGCCCGCGAAAATGTTTTAGGCAAAATTGTGGACGTTTACGTTCAGTTGCCCATGAACAATCAAACTGCTGTCGATAATTCGCATCGGCCTAAGATTATTGCTTTTTGCATTAACGATGGCAAATCGGTGCGTAATGTTTCATTAATCAATGTGCAAATTGTTAAGTTTAACACTCGTTATAAGGTGCAATGTCAAAGCATGACTGATGTGCCGAGCGACGTTTTGAGTAACACGTTTCTTTTGAAAGATACCATTCTTGATAAACAAATTGTTGATATCAACGGACGTAAGCTGGTGCGAGTGAATGATGTACGAATGGTTGCTTTGTCATCGGGCGCTTTTGTAGTGGCCGTCGATGTTGGGTTGGAAGGTTTGTTGCGACGCATCGGCATTTTCAAAGTGCTGAAAGCTATTTTGCAACCTTTTCATATCAAAATTCCATCCAAATTTATTTTGTGGGATGATGTGGAAGCGATTGATTTTTCCTCGTTGAACATTAAGTTGAATACTCCTTTCACAAAGTTAAACACGTTGCATCCATCTGATTTGGCCGATATTATTGAAGATTTGGGCAAAGATTCTAAAACGTCCGTTTTTTCAGCCTTGGATGAGGAAAAAGCTGCCGATGTGCTTGAAGAATTGGAAACCAAAGAACAAATTCATATTATTGAAAGTTTGTCGATTGAAAAAGCCGCCGACGTCCTTGAAAAAATGCCGGCTAATGAAGCGGCCGATCTGATGGAGAATTTGGAAGATGATCGGGCTGCTATGTTGCTCGAAGAAATGAAGCCGGAGGCTTCCGAAGAAGTGCGTGAGTTATTGCAATATCCTGATTCGTCCATTGGAAGTATTATGACTACTAATGTTTTAACATTCAATGAAAATCAAACAGTTGGAGACGTTTTGAACATTATCCGTCAAGAAAAACCTGAAATGGCTGAATTGTACAATTTGTTTGTTTTGGATTCGGAACATCGTCTGATTGGTACGTTTACTGTACGTGATTTATTGGTTTCATCTCCTGAAACACCGTTGAAAAAGATCATGAACGATCATCCATTTCAAGTTTATGATTATGATAAACTCGATTCTATCTCCGAACTGGTATCAAAATATAATTTGTTAGGCGTTCCAGTAACCAATGAAAAGGAAGAATTGGAAGGAATGGTGATCATTGATGATGTGGTGGACGATTTATTGGACAAACGTAGAACTATTTAAAATGGAGATGAGCTGTCATGACAACGAATAAAAATTCATTTTTCAAAAATATTGCCATTTTTTTGGCTATTCTTGGTCCAGGAATCATCACGGGAAGTGTTGATAACGATGCCGGTGGCATCACCACATACTCTGTGGCCGGTGCCCTTTATGGCAATCAATTGATTTGGACGCTGATTCCTTCGTTTATTGTGCTTTTTATTGTGCAGGAAATGAATGCCCGAATGGGAATTGTCACAGGGAAGGGTTTAGCTACGCTGATTCGTGAAAATGCGGGAGTTAAAGTGACGTTTTTTATTTTTATGGGTTTGTTGATTGCCGATATTGGCAATACGACTACCGAGTTTGCCGGAGTGGCAGGTAGTTTGGAAATTTTTGGGGTCAGCAAATACATTTCGGTGCCGCTGGTAGGATTAATTGTTTGGATTTTAGTGGTTAAAGGAAATTATACCTTTGCCGAAAAAATATTCTTGATATTCAGCGCTTCTCTTTTAGTGTATATTATTTCAGCTGTTATGGGACATCCGGATTGGAGTGCCATTGGAAAATCGATTGTGAAACCGGAGATGGCACTCAATACGAGTTCGATGACGATGGTGCTTGGCATTGTCGGAACAACGATTGCCCCATGGATGCAGTTTTACATGCAGTCTTCAGTGATTGAAAAAAAGTTAAAAATATCACAATATAAATTCGTATTAGTCGATATTTTGATTGGTAGTTTAGCGACGGTGGTAGTGGCTTTTTTTATTATGGTGGCTTGTTCATCAACGTTATTTGAACAACATATTCAAATCAATGATGCAAAAGATGCTGCTTTAGCATTGAAACCTTTGGCTGGAGAGTTTGCCTCGGCTGTTTTTGCTTTCGGGTTTTTTATTGCCTCTATTTTTTCGGCTGTTATTTTGCCGTTAGCCACTGCTTTTTATGTGTCTGAGGCGTTTGGATTTGAAGCCGGCATTGATAAGAAATGGAATGAAGCTCCGGAGTTTTACGTGCTTTATACCGGCATCTTACTGCTTGGAATGATCATCATTTTAATGCCAAATGCGCCTTTAATTGCTATTTCGCTTTGGACTCAGGTTATCAACGCCGTCTTGTTGCCGGTGGTGTTGGTGAGCATGATTCTTTTGGTGAACAAGAAGAAGTTGATGGGCGAATATACCAACAAACCGATTGTAAACTATATTGGATGGTTTACGGTGATCATTCTGGTTGCCATGTCATTGTCATTGTTGGTAACTCCTTTTCTGTAAAAGGATGTAGATGTAAGATGATTCGTTCATGCAAGGGAAATGGTCAAATGGCATTCACAAAAAAAAATTATTGACGGGAAATGTGGCCGAGATGGAAGTTGGATTTTTTGTTCATGTTTTAATTAGACGTATCTTTGCAAAAAAAGAAAAAAAGAAATGAGTGAAATTGTTGTTAGTGGAATTAGACCTACCGGAAACTTACACATTGGAAATTATTTTGGCGCTTTGCGCAATTTTATAAAAATGCAGAATGAACATCAGTGTTATTTTTTTATTGCTGATTATCATTCCTTAACCACGCATCCTACGCCACAAGATTTACACGGAAATGTAAAACAAATTTTGGCCGAGTATTTGGCTGCAGGGCTCGATCCCGAAAAGTCAGCCTTGTATGTGCAAAGTGATTTGCCCGAAACGATCGAATTATATCTGTTTTTCAATATGAATGCCTATATCGGCGAGTTGGAACGTTGCACTTCGTTCAAAGAAAAAATTCGTAAGCAGCCCGATAATGTCAATGCCGGTTTGTTGACCTATCCTACGTTGATGGCAGCCGATATTTTGATTCATCGTGCCACGAAAGTGCCTGTCGGAAAGGATCAGGAGCAACATCTTGAAATGACGCGCACTTTTGGAAATCGATTCAATCGGTTGTACAAAACAGATTATTTCCCTGAACCACAAGCGTTCAATTTTGGAGAAGAATTGATTAAAATTCCCGGATTGAACGGCAGTGGGAAAATGGGAAAATCGGAGGGCGAAGGCAATGCCATTTTTTTGGTAGATGAACCTGAAGTGATTCGTAAGAAGGTGATGCGAGCAGTGACAGATGGAGGTCCAACGGAAATGAATCAACGGAAACCGGAGGTGATTGAGAATTTATTCAGCCTGTTGAAAGCGGTGTCTGATCCTTCTACGGTGAGTTATTTTGATGAACAATATGCTACTTGCCGAATTCGTTACGGTGATTTGAAAAAGCAATTAGCAGAGGATATGATCAAATTTACAACGCCTTTGAGAGAGAAAATCAACGAAATAAAAAATGATGAATCTTATTTACATCGTGTCGCTGAAATGGGCCGTGAAAAGGCTCATGACAGTGCCTCGAAAACGATTCGGGAAGTGCGAGAGATCATAGGTTTTAAATCGTTTTGACACGCTCAACTTTTTTACCTTTTAATTTTTTGATCAATATGAATCGTTCTTCTTTGCTTGTGGCACCATCGTTGTTGTCGGCAAATTTTGTCAATTTGCAAAAAGAGATTGAAATGATCAATCAAAGTGAAGCCGATTGGTTTCATCTTGACATCATGGATGGCGTTTTTGTGCCAAACATTTCTTTTGGATTTCCGGTGATTGAATCGATTAAAACGGCTTGTCAAAAGCCGATGGATGCTCATTTAATGATCGCTCATGCTGAAGACTACATTGATCGCTTTCAAAAGGCAGGTGTTTCGCACGTGACGGTTCATTATGAGGCGTGTATTCATTTGAATAGAACTGTGCAGTTGATTCATCAGGCCGGGATGAAAGCAGGTGTTGCCTTAAATCCACATACGCCGGTAATGCTGTTGAAAGATATCATCGGTGAGTTGGATATTGTTCTCATTATGAGTGTGAATCCAGGATTTGGCGGACAACGTTTTATTGAGCAAACCTATCGAAAAATAGTTGAGTTAAAAGAGTTAATTGATCAAGTCAAAGCGCACACGTTGATTGAAGTGGATGGCGGTGTCAATCTTGAAACCGGAAAAAAATTGAAAGATGTCGGTGCTGATGTGCTGGTTGCCGGCAATTTTGTTTTTTCATCACCGGATCCGATTCAAACAATTCATCAGCTCAAACATGTGTAAATGGTAGTTTCATCTGGTTTGTTGCTCGCGTGGACGACGATCAAAAAATGGATTCTTCGACGATATGCTGAGCGGAATGGCATAAATGGAGTGACAGTGTGGCATGATGTCAAGTTCTTTGGCTGCATAGCCTACTGAAAACATGATGCGGGTGTCCACTCTCAAATCAGCTGCTGTGGCTGCTGCCGATCCTAACGCAATGCCTACATCTACCATGTTGATGGCACAAGGAATAGCTTCGTTTTTTAATTTTTCTTCGCAGGTTGGGACACCGCAATAACCACAATTGAGGCCTTGTGTTTGGGTTTTGGTGCCAATCAAAATGACAGCATCTGCCAACAGAATATTTTCGGCATCGCGTAACATAAATTTTAATCCCGTTATTTCCCCTTTTCGATGGGTGGCTTCGGCCAGTCTTGAGATGTCATCCCCAAAGCACGCTTTAATTTCTATCACGTCAATGCCTTTTCCTTTTGGGGCTGTTCGAGCTGCCGTCATTATCAATTCGGCTATTTCTACGATTCGTTTTGATCTGGTTTCTCGTTCGTCTAAAATCATCGTTCTCTGTTTTGCATTATGGGCTGGATAGTCCAATAAAGATTTGGATCAGCAAATTTATAAAAAACGGCTGATACGGACAGCGGAATGATGGGTATTTATTTTTTTCTCTTTTTGATTTTGTCATGAGCGATTTGTTTGCTTTTTCAAAAGAAAATAGTACCTTTGCACTTCAATAATTTATAACCAAATTTTATTCGTAATGTATTTAACTGCAGAAAAGAAACAAGAAATCTTCAGCAAATACGGGAAGTCGAATACTGATACTGGGTCAGCTGAATCTCAGATAGCATTATTTTCTTACCGTATTAGCTCGTTAACTGAGCATCTCAAGTTACACGCGAAAGATTATAGCACAGAGCGGGCATTAGTGATGTTGGTTGGTAAACGTCGTCGTTTACTCGATTATCTTAAAGCCAAAGATATCGAACGATATCGAAACATTATCAAAGAATTGAACATTAGAAAATGATGTTCTTTTTATGAATTAAAAAAAGCCGATTCACAAGATCGGCTTTTTTAGTTTTCAATTTTGATACATCTGTGGTGTGGCAAGAAATTTTGATTTTTTTTCAAATAGTGATCATCTATGGAAAGGATGGTTGCTGCATACTTCATGCTGAGTGTTGAAGCAACAAAGCACTTCTTTGTTGCTTCAAGCACAATGGCATTCATGGCAAGCTTTTCTTTTGGAGGCGTTCTTGCATCAAAGATGGTTGTGAAAATGGATTTATTCCTCCAGTAATATTTCCATGATTTGGCATGCTGCTTTGGAAATAGAAGTTCCGGGCCCAAAAATGGCAGCGACTCCTGCTTTAAATAGGAATTCATAATCTTGCGGAGGAATGACTCCGCCTGCAATAACAATGATGTCATCTCGTCCCAGTTTTTTTAATTCTTCGATTACCTGAGGAATGAGTGTTTTGTGACCGGCAGCAAGGGATGAGACGCCTAACACATGCACATCATTTTCGGCGGCTTGTTTTGCAGCTTCCGCCGGAGTTTGAAACAATGGCCCCATGTCCACGTCGAAGCCACAATCGGCATATCCGGTGGCAACAACTTTGGCGCCCCGATCGTGCCCGTCTTGTCCCATTTTAGCAATCATAATGCGAGGACGACGTCCTTCTTTTTGAGCAAACTGTTCGGTCAGTTCGCATGCTCGCATAAAGTCCTGATCTTGTTTTGTTTCTGATGAGTACACGCCTGAAATGGTTCTAATGGTTGCTTCATAACGACCTACTACTTTTTCGCATGCAAAGGAGATTTCTCCTAACGTGGCTCTCACTTTTGCTGCTTCGATCGCTAATGCTAATAAATTGCCTTTTCCTGTTTTTACTGATTCGGTGATGGCGTCCAGTGCTTTATCGACAGCTGCCTGATCGCGTTCTTTTCGGAGTGTGTTTAGCCGTTCGATTTGTTGTAACCTGACAGCTGTGTTATCTACCTCAAGAATATCGATCGGCGCTTGTTTGTCGAGTTTGTATTTGTTGACTCCAACGATGATTTGTTGTCCGGAATCAATTTTTGCCTGTGTTCGGGCAGCGGCCTCTTCGATACGCATTTTTGGAACGCCTGTTTCGATGGCTTTGGCCATGCCTCCAAGTTGTTCAATTTCTTCTATCAATTTCCATGCTTTTTCGGCTAATTCTTGGGTTAACGATTCAACATAATAAGAACCTGCCCATGGATCGATTTCACGACAAATGTTTGTTTCTTCTTGAATATAAATTTGAGTGTTTCGTGCAATACGAGCCGAAAAATCTGTTGGCAAAGCGATGGCTTCGTCTAATGCATTGGTGTGAAGAGATTGTGTGTGGCCTAAGGCTGCTGCCATTGCTTCAATGCATGTTCGACCAACGTTGTTGAAAGGATCTTGTTCGGTCAGCGACCAGCCGGATGTCTGGCTGTGAGTACGAAGTGCCAATGATTTTGGATCTTTTGGGTTAAATTGCTTGACGATTTTGGCCCAAAGAAGTCGTGCTGCCCGCATTTTTGCTATTTCCATGAAATGATTCATGCCAATTGCCCAAAAGAATGACAATCGGGGAGCAAAAGCATCAATATCCATTCCTGCATTAATTCCTGCCCGCAAATATTCGAGACCGTCAGCCAATGTGTAAGCCAATTCAATGTCGGCTGTTGCTCCTGCTTCTTGCATGTGGTAGCCCGAAATAGAAATTGAGTTAAATTTGGGCATGTGTTTTGACGTGTATTCAAAAATATCGGCAATGATTTTCATCGAGAAGGCCGGTGGATAAATATAGGTGTTGCGCACCATGAACTCTTTCAAGATATCATTTTGAATGGTTCCCGACAATTCTTCCAATTTAGCTCCTTGTTCTAATCCGGCAATGATGTAAAAGGCCATGATGGGCAATACAGCACCGTTCATAGTCATTGAAACTGACATTTTGTTAAGCGGTATGCCGTCAAAAAGTACTTTCATATCTTCAACCGAACAGATTGAAACGCCTGCTTTTCCAACATCGCCTACTACCCGTTCGTGATCCGCATCATAGCCTCGATGAGTTGGTAAATCAAATGCCACCGAAAGTCCTTTTTGTCCGCTGGCTAAATTTCGACGATAGAAGGCATTTGATTCGGCAGCGGTTGAAAATCCGGCATATTGTCGAATCGTCCATGGACGCATGGCGTACATGGCACTGTAAGGGCCTCTTAAAAAAGGAGGAATGCCTGCCGCATAATCGAGGTGTTCCATCCCTTCAAGGTCTTGTTTGGTATAGATGGATTTAACATGAATGAGTTCCGGTGTCAACCATTCGGTGGTTGAAAGCGTGACGTTATCGTTTGTTTCTCCTTGAAATTGGAGTGTATTAAATTTTGGACGCATGATTTTTTTCTTTTGTAGTGTTTATTGCTTTTTTACAGCTAAGGTGTTGTCAACGAGGTTGATTAACCAATGTGCATAAGCTGGTGAAAATGTTGTAACGTTTCCAATACATTGGAACGAATATGAATAAATTCAGTAATTCCCTGATTTTTTAATGCTTCCATGTTGGCTGGAGCTCCTGCAATCACAAGGAGAGCCGAAGATCCTAATAGAGATTGTGCCTCTGGCGCATATTGTTCATATTCGTCATCACTTGAGCATAAAACTACGATGTCAGCTTGATGTTTTTTAGCTGACTCAATTCCTTCGTTAATGGTCGTAAAGCCTAAATTATCAATAATTTGATAGCCTGCACAACCAAAAAAGTTGCTTGAGAATTGAGCTCTGGCTAACCGCATGGCAACATTGCCAATTGTCAACATGAAAACGACGGGGCGTTTTCCTGATTTTTCGGTTGCTAAGCGCAATGCTTCAAATTGGGCTGCTCCTCTTTGCATGTCGAGGGTGAGAATTTCCGGTTGTTGCTGACAACCATCGGTCAACGATTCGTCAATTTTTTCGTTCATTGCCTCGTTGAAATTTGGATATTGATTGGAGCCTAAAAGAATCTCACGCCGTGTGGCGATGGCTTTTCTTCTGTTCTTGTTGGTTTCGTTCACTGTTTGTTGCACCGTTCCTGCTTCAAGTTGAGCCATGAAACCGCCTTTTTCTTCGACATCTAAAAACAAAGCCCAAGCTTGATCAGCAATTGCTTGTGTTAAATTTTCGATATAGTAGGAACCGGCTCCCGGATCAGTGACTTTATCAAAATGACTTTCTTCTTTGAGAAGCAGTTGTTGATTGCGTGCAATTCGTTCGGAAAAGTCGTCCGGTTGTTTATATGAAATATCAAAAGGAAGAACTGTTAACGAATTGACTCCGCCAATGACAGCCGACATGGCTTCTGTTTGGGTACGAAGCATGTTGACGTAGGAATCATATATCGTCATGTTCCATTTTGATGTTTCGGCGTGAATCATCATTTTCGATGCGCAGCGTTCTAAGCCGTCGGGTTCATTGTTTTTGCAATGGTTGGGACATTTTTCTCCGTAAGCAAAAACAATGTTGCTCCATAAGAATCGGGCAGCTCTGAATTTGGCAATTTCCATAAAATAGTTGGATGAGATGCCAAAGTTAAAGGCCATTTTCTTGCCTGTTTTTTCGGCATTGAATCCTTTTTCTACAAGATTGGCTAACACATCGTTGCCCCAAGCCAAGGCATAACCAAGTTCTTGGTAGATGTAAGCGCCTGCATTGCTCAAATGCACCGGATTGATGGCGATGGTTCTAAATTTTGGGAGGTATTCTGATGCCGTCAATAAAGCAATGTATCGGTCGATAAGATGATCAACTTTTTTCCCTTCAATCAAACGATGTCCGATTGGGTCAAAATTGATGGTGCCGTACACTTTTTTCGGATCGATTTGTTGATCTTTGACATAATCAACCAATAGATTAACCAGCGTGACAGCTGACATGACACACGTGTCCAGATGCAATTCAATTTTTGTTAAATCGACATGGTTTAATAATTTTGTCAAGGTTTCGATACTCACCGCATTGGTGTCAAATGAAATGTCAATGGCGGTGATTCCGTTTTCGATCATGGAAAGAATTTTGGCATGTGCCGAGTCGGAACATTGTTTGCAAACATGAATCTTCTGACGAATACGCCATTGATTGGTTTGTTTTGTTCCTCTGACGAACGGAAATTTGCCCGGAATTTCAGCATGGGTGCGAAGGCCCTCCAGATCTTCTTTGCGATAGAAAGGTTGCACGTCAAATCCTTCGTTGGTGTGCCAGACTAATTTTTTGTTAAAGTCAGCCCCTTTCAAGTCTGCATTAATTTTCTCCATCCATTCTTGCGTGGAAACGGGTGGAAATTCAGAAAATAAAGAATGTGTTTGAGTCATTTCTTTTTGTTTAGTGTTGATAGATATTGAATAAGCCGATGATATTTGATCTGATCAAAGAATGGTTTGGTTCATTGACTGATCAAACGGTGATGTTCTTTTTTTCTGTTGTTTTTTTCAAAGAGCGTGATTCAAATTGTTGAGCTTCATTGTGTTGAAGTTGTGTTGTTGAAGCTCGGTTGACAAAATGATTACAAGACGATGTATTTTAAAAATAAATCGTTAAAAAAAAGAGGAAGCCACCTTAAAAGGCGGCTTCATACAATGATTCTAATTCAAATTATTTGACGGTTGCCATGTGTTGAATCAATTCCACTACTTTGTTTGAATAACCCCATTCATTGTCATACCATGAAACCAGTTTGACAAAGTTAGGATTCAACATGATTCCTGCTTTTGCGTCAAAGACCGAAGTGCGTGCTTCGTGAATAAAGTCGGATGATACTACATCATCTTCCGTATATCCTACAATGCCTTTCAATTCGCCTTCAGCAGCATCTTTCATTGCTTTGCAAATTTCTTCGTATGTTGCACTTTTTTCGAGACGGCAGGTTAAGTCCACAACCGAAACGTCCAATGTCGGAACGCGCAATGACATACCGGTTAATTTTCCGTTTAATGATGGGATGACTTTTCCTACGGCTTTAGCAGCGCCGGTTGATGATGGAATAATGTTGCCAGCTGACGCACGGCCACCTCTCCAATCTTTATGTGATGGGCCATCAACGGTTTTTTGAGTTGCGGTTACAGAGTGAACGGTCGTCATTAAGCCTTCAACAATGCCAAATTTGTCGTGGATCACTTTGGCTAAAGGAGCTAAACAGTTGGTTGTACAAGATGCATTGGAGACGATCGGTTCTCCGGCATAATTTTTATGATTAACACCCATTACAAACATGGGAGTGTCATCTTTGGATGGAGCTGACATCACTACACGTTTGGCACCTGCGGCAATGTGAGCGCCTGCTTTTTCTTTGGTCAAAAATAAACCGGTTGATTCAACCACATATTCTGCACCCACTTCGTTCCATTTCAAATTAGCTGGATCTTTTTCAGCTGTAACGCGAATGGCATGTCCGTTGACTACTAATTTTCCGTCTTTAATGTCGATCGTACCATCAAATTGACCATGTACGGAATCATATTTTAGCATATACGCCATGTAGTCAACGTCAATCAGGTCATTAATCCCTACGATTTCAATCTCTTTCTTTGTTAAGGCAGCACGGAAAACCAAACGTCCGATACGGCCAAACCCGTTAATACCTACTTTAATCATGTCTTAATTGTTTAATGGTTGATTATTAATATTGATTGCAAAGATACGGTTTTTTTAATTGAAAACAATGGATATTCTTCTATGAATGAGGAAATATTTCTCTAATTAATATAATTTATCATTCAATTTTTGTCGTCAAATTGTGCTAAAATATCTGTCAAATGAATTACCTTGACAGGAATGTTGTTTTTATGCGTATAGCCTGCCATATTCATGGCACACGAAGCTTCAGTAGTGACGATGAATTCAGCGCCACTTTCCAACCCGTTTCTCACTTTGTTAGCGACCATCGCAGTAGAAATGTGTTTATTTTTTATGGCAAAGGTGCCGCCGAAACCACAGCACTCTTCACTTTCGTTCATTTCCACCAGTTCCAATCCTTTTACGTGTTTCAATAAGAGGCGTGGTTCTGTTTTGATGCCATATCCTCTGAGTGCAGAACAGGAATCATGGTATGTCACTTTGTGAAAAAACGATGCGTTAAAATCGACCACATGCAATTCATTGACTAAAAAGTCAGAAAGTTCGAAGAGGTTATGGCTGACTATGGCGTGTTGTTGCAACAATTCCGAATCATTTTTCAGCAACTTCGGATAATCTTTCATGACAAATCCGGCACAAGAAGCTGAGGGAGAAACGATGGGGATGTTTTCCGAAAAATCATCAAGAAACTTAATGGCTAATCGTCTTGACTCGTCCCAATAACCACTGTTGAAAGCCGGTTGGCCGCAACAAGTTTGGTTTGGATTAAAATGTACTTCACATCCTGCTTTTTCAAGGATTTTAATGGTATTGAATCCGATCTGCGGATAGATTTGATCAATAAAGCAAGGGATGAAAAGTTGAACTTTTTTCATTGATGAAGGCTTATTTTAAACGTCGCGGATGATTTTTTCAAATCGCTCTAAAAAGAGCAGGGCTTCTTCATGCGTTAGGCAAAGTGGAGGTAAAAGCCTGATAACGTGAGTGCCGCTGCTTCCTGTAAAGACTTTTTGTTCGAATAATAATCTGCGACGCATCTCAGCAATGGGCTGATCCATTTCGATGCCGATCATCAAACCTAATCCTCGTACTTCTTTAATTTTCGGAAATGCATTGAGTTCTTTCATCAAAAAAGATCCAACTTGACGTGCATTGGCGATGAGATCTTCTTTTTCCATGACTTCGAGCACAGCTAAAGCGGCTGCACAAGCCAAATGATTTCCTCCGAAAGTGGTACCCAACTGACCATGCACAGCTTCAAAATGAGGTGCAATTAATACACCACCGATTGGGAATCCATTTCCCATTCCTTTGGCAACTGTGATCAGATCGGGTTGAATGTTGGCATATTGATGAGCGAAAAATCGGCCGCTTCGTCCATAACCAGATTGTATTTCGTCCAAAATCAACACGGTATTGGTGCGTTTGCATTCATGGCTGAGGTGTTTCAGAAAATGGACTTCCGGCAGTTGAATGCCTCCTACGCCTTGAATTCCTTCGATGATCACTGCTGAAACATCTTCTTTGTTCAATTCCTTACTCAAGGCTTCAAAATCATTCATCGGAAGAAAAGTCACTTCAAGTCCGGCATTGACAGGAGCTATGATTTTAGGATTGTCAGTGACTCGAACTGCCGCTGAAGTTCTGCCGTGAAAACTTTTATTGAAGGCAATGATGCGTTTACGCCCATTGTAAAATGAGGCCAACTTAATAGCGTTTTCATTGGCTTCAGCACCGGAATTAATCAAAAACAGTGCGTAACTCTCATATCCTGAGGCATGTCCCAATTTTTCGGCCAATTCCACTTGAAGTTGATTATGAACTGAATTGGAATAAAATCCAATTTTTTGCAGTTGATTGGTTATCCGGTTGATGTAATGCGGATGAGAATGTCCTATCGAAATCACGGCATGTCCACCGTATAAGTCAAGGTATTCGTTTCCTTTTGAATCATACGTTTTACATCCTTTGCCTTCCATTATTTCAATGTCAAATAAAGGATATACATCGAAAGGCTTCATTGTTTTGGTGTTTAGCATCAATCATGATTGAAATGATGATTGATGGCGGTTATGGATTGAAATCGGATGTTGATTTTATTTTGTCGCAAGGGGGATTTTTTCAATTCTTCGTTGATGTCTTCCTCCTTCAAAATCAGTAGTCAGAAAAATGCGTGCCATTTCAACGGCTTGATCATCGTTGATGAAACGGCCGGGGAGCGATAAAATATTGGCGTTGTTATGTTGTCGAGCCAGCGAAGCCAGTTCAGGGAGCCAGCAAAGGGCTGCACGAATGCCTTGATGTTTATTGACGGTCATGTTGATGCCATTGCCGCTTCCACAAATGGCAATGCCAAAGTCGTATTCGCCTTTTTCAACTGCTTCAGCTAATGGATGACCAAAATCGGGATAATCACAGCTTTCTGATGAGTAGGTTCCAAAATCGTGTAAATCAGCAACATGTTCTTTTAACCATGGAATTAATCCTGTTTTTCGGTCAAATCCTGCATGATCACAAGCAATGGCAATGCGTAGTTCGTTCAAAGGTTTCATAAGATGTCGTTTTTTTATTTTTTTACATTATGCATTGATGGAACTCGCCGAAACACTTTCATTTGAGCATCATCTGTTTTAGGGCTCGTTTCATCAATAACAATGAATCAGTTTTTTTTTATTGTTCAGAAGGCGGATGGATCGTTGATTGAGTCATGTTCCACCCTTGTGCTTTGATGTCAAATTCTTGGCCATCACGGGTAATTAATCGACAACCCAGTTCTTTTTTGGTCATGTGTCCGATCAGGGTAACATCTTCCCATGTTTCAATGACTTGGTGCATTGACATGGGTAACGTGAACAGCAATTCATAATCTTCGCCGCCATTCAATGCAGCAGTAACCAGATTCATATTGAACTCCTCGGCCATGACGGCTGTCTGATAATCAATAGGAATACGATCTTCATAAAGGCGACATCCGGTTTGGCTTTGCTGACAAAGATGAAGAACTTCGGATGAAAGCCCGTCGGAGATGTCAATCATGGATGAAGGAATGATGTTTTTGTCGTGAAACATTTCGATGATTTCTTTTTTAGCTTCCGGTTTCAGTTGTCGTTCAAGTAAATAGTCTTTTCCGCTGAAATCCGGCTGTACATCGGGATTGGCATTGAAAACGTATTTCTCGCGCTCTAGCAGTTGAAGCCCCATGTATGCAGCTCCTAAATTGCCGGTAACGCAAATCAGATCATTTTCTTTGGCTGTATTTCGATACACGATGTGATCTTTTTCTGCTTCTCCAATACATGTCAACGAGAGCATCAATCCGGTCATGGACGCAGAAGTATCACCTCCGATGAGGTCAACACCGTATCTATCGCAGGCTAAATGAATTCCTTCGTAAATGGTTTGGATGTCTTCGACAGAAAAACGTTTCGAAATGCCCAATGAAACAGTCAATTGTTTTGGGAATCCGTTCATGGCATAAATGTCAGAAAAATTGACAATGGCTGCCTTGTATCCCAAATGTTTTAATGGAGTGTAGGTCAAATCAAAATGGATCCCTTCAAGTAACAAGTCGGTTGTGACAAGTATTTCTTTTGCACCATAATGTAACACGGCGGCATCGTCGTTGACTCCTTTTATGGTAGATGAATTTTTTGTTTCAAACGGAGTTGTCAGTTGTCTAATCAACTCAAATTCACCTAATTTTGAAATTTCTGTGCGTTTTTCCATGTGCGTTTCGTCCGTTGGATTTGGAATCTGATCAATGACAGGGATGATGGATCCTTTTGATCATATTGGCAACAAGGGATTTGCCGTTTGATAATTATTTTACAAAGGTATAACTTTCTGACAAGATCGTCAAAATAACCCGTCAAACGGTTTGCAAAGTTTATGCTTCTGTGTGAATAAAAATTAAAATTATTCAAAGAAAGATAGAGGCTATGTTGTTTTGATCCATGGATTGATTTAAGGAGCTAAGCGATGGATAAGCCATTCATCCTGTACTTTGACGTATTCAATGCGATCGTGGAGTCGGTTTGGGCGTCCCTGCCAGAATTCAAAAAGGGTTGGATGAATTTGAAATCCACCCCAGAATGGGGGCTTGGGCACTTGATCGTCAAATTTTTTGTGATATTCATTGAATTGTTGTTCAAGGAATTGACGAGAATCGATCATTTGACTTTGCGGTGAAGCCCACGCACTCAATCGGCTTTCGAGAGGGCGTGTTTGAAAATAGGCGTTGGATGTGTCGTCATCTGCTTTTTCGGCGATGCCTTCAATGCGGACTTGTCGTTCGAGAGAAGGCCAATAAAAAACCAATGCAACATGTTTATTGACAAATAGTTGTTTGGCTTTGTGGCTTTCGTAATTAGTAAAAAAAAACAATCCTTGAGCATTGATTTCTTTCAGTAAAACCATTCGTGCATGAGGTTGATTGTTTTCATCAACGGTGGCAATGGTCATGGCTGTCGGTTCGGGTTCGTTGTGTGCAAACGCTTCGGAAAGCCATTTTTCAAATTGCAAAAAGGGATTTTGTTCTAATTCTGATTCGTCGAGCACGCCTTTTTGATAGTTTTTTCTGACATCTTGCAAGTCCATGTTGCCATTAAGTTTGATTTGGTGAGATTTCAGCGATTTTCAGGGTGAAGCTAAATAATAATTTGGTTTTCAGTATTATTTTTTTCTGCTATTTCTCAATATGGAAATCTCTGAAGCCCAGAAAATACAATATGCCGTCCAATCCAATGGTTGAAAGGGATTGTTGAGCATTGGCTTTCACTTTGGGCTTAGCATGAAAAGCAATTCCCAATCCGGCTAAATTTAACATTGGAAGATCATTGGCACCATCGCCAACAGCAATGATTTGTTCCAATTCAATTCTTTCTATTTGTGCAATAAGTTTCAACAAATCTGCTTTTCGTTTCCCATCAATAATGTCGCCAACGTGCTTCCCCGTCAATTTTCCGTCAACAATTTCCAATTCATTGGCATACATGTAATCAACATCAAAAAGTCGTTTAAGATAATTGCCAAAATAGGTGAAACCTCCTGAAAGAATGGCAACTTTGAATCCGATTTTTTTCAATATGGTAATCAATCGTTCTGCGCCATCCATGATTGGGAGTTTGGTGGCAATATCCTCCAGAACAGACTCATCTAATCCTTTGAGTAAGGCAATGCGTTGTTTAAAACTTTCTTGAAAATCGATTTCTCCGTGCATTGCCGATTCCGTTATGGCACGCACTTGTGGTCCAACACCTGCGCGTTCGGCCAGTTCGTCAATCACTTCCGTTTTGATGAGTGTTGAATCCATATCAAAGCAAATCAATCGACGATTTCGACGGTAAATGTCGTCTTTTTGGAAGGAGATATCAATTCCCAATTCTGAAGAAAAGTTCATAAATTGAGTGGAGAGGATATTTTTATCTTTCAAATTGCCTCGAACTGACAGTTCAATGCAAGCTCTTACTGCATTTGAATCGTCCATTTCCAATGAAGGACGTCCCGTGAGGCGGATGATTGAATCAATGTTTAGATTTTGCTCTGCAATGACGCTCGTCACTTTTGATAATTGTTTGGCAGTGATCACTTTGCCTAACACGGTGACGATGTAACGACTTTTTCCTTGCTGAATTACCCAATTGTTGTATCGATCAATTGAAATGGGAGTGAAACGAACGTTGACATTCAGTTCGGAACATTTGAACAGAATCTCTTTGAGAACATTACCCGAATCAACATTATCCGCCATTCGAAAAAGAATGCCCAGAGACAAGGTATTGTGGATGTCTGCTTGTCCAATATCTAAAATGGTGGCTTCATAGTTGCCTAAAATAGACGTGATGGCAGTGGTGACGCCCGGTTTGTCATCTCCGGATATGTTGATTAGGATGATTTCATTGTTTGGCATAATGGATCATGATTTTAATGTTGTTGAACAGAATGGCTGACAATTTTTTTGGATAATGATATCTTTTTAAGATTCGTAAAGTTATTCATCACTGTCTTTGCCGGCAAATTTTGTCGGATAGGGAACGTTTCCTTTGGTCGAAAACCAAATGATTCGATTCAAAAGATCGTCATTTCCTGAATCAATGCCGGCAAATTGTGGCTCAAGGCTTTGTTTGGCAAAATGCAGTGCGGTTCCTTTCAATGCATTCAATGGTTTATTCATTTCATTCAGCGGAATGCGATTGGGTATGGCGAAATAGGGTGTGTAGTCGGGCTTGTTGGTAAAACAATTCCACATTGGCGTAGCAATCGCATCCTGAATGTTCATCGGTGGTAAACCCAAGATTTGTTCAATGGTTCTGACCATCGATGGTTGATTGTACGGCATGGAAATGGTGCTGTGCAACCGTGAATACGGGCTGATCACCATAGCGCCAGTTCGAAATGCCGAAACGTGATCCCATCCGTCTTGCGAATCGTCTTCTGTTATGAAAATGACGCTGTTTTTATAAAATTTGCTGTGTGTAAACGCTTCAATGATTTTTCCCAGAGCGTAATCGTTGTCGGCAACCATGGCTCTTGGTGTGGGAAATCCCGGAGCCATTCCTGCGGTGTGATCGGCCGGCAAGGCCATTATCATCAGTTGAGGCAACGAATCGCCTGGCATGTCCTCATACTGTTTAAGTTCTTTGATAAAAGCATCAGCACGTATTTGATCGGGAATTTTGTGACTGTCGTATCCCGGATAAGTGGCACTTAGAATGGGCTTCACGGTGTTCAACGTCGTTACGTTGGTAAATTGGAATGGAATTCCTTTGAGGTAGTTTTCGTAATTTGCCGTCCAGTCCAATGTTGGATCAAAATGAGGAATGCATGCTTCACCGAAAATTTCGACTGAAACGCCGTGTTTTCGGGCATTATCCCATAAAAATCCACTTGGAGCATACACTAACGCATCGGTTTGAACATGCGGATAACTGCGAAACCATGCACGCATGTTCTTTTCAATATAATCGGTGACAATAGAAGCGTCTGTCCATTGATGACCTTCAGCCGAGCATTTCCCTGAAGCCATGTAATTGTCCAATAATTGAAAGTCTTTCACCAATTGATGAGTGTTTGGTGTGACTTGTTCGCCAAACGTGCACAATTGTGGATCTCCATTTCCTGATTTCACATCGCCAAGCACCTGATCATACGTTCGATTTTCTTTAATGATGTACAGTACATGCTTAAAAACAGACGGTTCTCCGATTCGTTCGGGCAGTGGTTTTGCAGCCACTCCTTCACGAGGTTTAAGTTGTGCATTTTTTAGCCGCCGGAGTTGATTCAACGCAATGACTTGTTTGGTATAACGTTGCAACTGGCTTGCATTTGGCATGTTAATGATCGAAATGGAAGCCAGCATGTGATGTGAATTAAACACAGGCGGTTCATTTTTCAAAAGATAGAACGAACGATTTGGCCCATCTGCTTCAATGTTTGTCACAAAGAGTTCCTTCCCGTTTTTGATGGAAATGGAGGATGGATAATAGCCTGTCGGAATAAACCCATCAATGATACTTTTGGGTTGAGTGCCTGTGGTGGAACTTTTTTTACCTAAAGAGACAACGGCTACGGCATTGTCCATTCCAACAGCTACAAATAATTTTTTGCCGTCGGCCGAAACAGTGAGCCCGTTGGGAGAATCTCCAAAGTAGTCATTGATGTCACTTTGCAAACGAATCGGGATGGTTTCAACGACGGCGTCATTTTGAGTGTTGATGACACTTACGTCGTCGCTGTTGGAATTGGTGACATATACAAATTTTTGATCGTGAGAGGCTGTAATTTTGTTGGGATGTAATCCGACAATGATCGGATGAAGGGTTTTTCCTGTAGCCGGATCGATGACACTCACACTTCCTTCACGAGTAGCAGCATTGGTGGTGTCAATTCTGGCTTCGCCCCAGGGAACACCTGCCACATTGACATCATTTTTGGATGGAATTCTGCCTGCCCAGTTGGTAACGTAGATTTTGTTGTTGGCAAAAGCAATGCCGTAAGGTGCTACGCCGGTGTTTGCAATCCAAAGCGTGTCGCCTGTTTGCAGATCTTGCTTGATGAGTTGATTGTTGCCGTTCAACACCACATACAGGATTTCGCGTCCCTGTTCATTTCTGATCAATACTTCATTGGGCAATGCTGTTTCGGCAGGAGGAACCGGTTTGTAGGTGAAAATTTTGGTTACTTGAGCTTGATGGCCGTTCCAACTGGCTTGAATAACGTACGAATTAGCATGAACTCCGTTGGCTGCACTCCAGATAATTCGATCTTCCCCATTGATTCTTTGCCAGGAAATGCCCGAATAGGTATTCATGACTCCGTATTTTGTTGTAGGAAGTTGGTTGATCTTTTTTAAAGGCATCGAAAAAGCTACTTTTTTGTCTGTCGTGTTGATGATGACGAGGCTGTAGCGTTCTTCCACAGCAAGCCATTTGCCATCAGGCGATAGCGTTGCATCCATCGCGTGGCTTTCGAGCAATGAATCGCCGAAAAAGAGTTGTTTGCCTGCCGAAGCAATGGAGCGATCATTCGTGAGTTGGATGGGGGTTGAAACAAAGAGAGAGGGACTTATTTTGTTTTCGGCTTGTCCCCGGAACGTCATTCCAACAAGGGAAAAAATCAACAAAATCATGTTGACGTTTTTTGCAAATGTTTTGGTGTCCATACAAAATTGAATTAATGGATTGGTTGTTATTTGTTGTTATTCAATTCTTTTGATTTCAGCTCCAAGTTGACGTAAGCGCAGGTCGATTTGTTCGTAGCCTCGATCAATTTGTTCAATGTTGTCAATGATGCTTGTCCCATCGGCAGAGAGTGCTGCAATCAACAAGGCAACGCCTGCTCGAATGTCCGGTGAAGTCATTCGCGTTGCTCTCAAAGGTTGTTCATGATTTAGTCCAATGACTACAGCTCGATGCGGATCGCACAGAATGATTTGAGCTCCCATATCAATCAATTTATCGACAAAGAAAAGGCGGCTTTCAAACATTTTCTGATGAATGAGAACACTCCCTTTGGCCTGTGTGGCAACGACCAATGCTACGCTGATCAGATCGGGTGAAAAACCAGGCCAAGGTGCGTCAGAAATTGTCATGATCGACCCGTCCAAAAATCGCTGAATATGATAACCGGATTGAGAAGGAATGTAAATATTATCATCCTGAAAGCTCAATGAAATGCCCATACGTTGAAAAATGTCGGCCGTGAGCCCTAACTGTTCTTGGTGTACATTCCGAATGGTTATTTCAGAACGGGTCATGGCTGCTAATCCAATAAAACTCCCTATTTCAATAATGTCAGGTAAAATTTCATGTTCACAACCGGAGAGCTTTTCCACTCCTTCAATGACTAAAAGGTTCGAGCCTACGCCCGAAATTTGTGCTCCCATCTTGTTGAGCATGGTGCAAAGTTGAAACAAATAGGGTTCACATGCAGCATTGAAAAGGGTTGTTTTGCCTTTGGCAAGGACTGCTGCCATGACAAGATTTGCTGTTCCTGTCACCGATGCTTCATCAAGTAAAATATATTTGCCCGTCAATCCTTCTTTTGGTGCTGTTACTTCCGTTTTTTCAACGTCATAGCGAATGGTGGCTCCTAATTTTTGAAATCCAAGATAGTGTGTATCAATTCGTCGTCTTCCTATTTTGTCACCACCGGGATGAGGTACAACGGCATAGCCGAACCGTGTCAGTAAAGGCCCGACCATCATGATCGAACCTCGAAGTGAGGTTGCCTTTCGGACAAATTCGGCAGCATTTAATTGTTCCAACAATATGTTTTTGGCCTGAAAGGAATAAGTATGCGATGCTTCTTGAACAATGGAAACTCCTATTAATTTTAATAAATCAATCAGTTGGTTGACATCTCGAATATTTGGCAAGTTGCTAATGGTGACTTTTTGGTCGGTGAGAAGCGTGGCGCAAATGATTTGAAGCGCTTCATTTTTTGCTCCTTGTGGCACGATTTCTCCGGTAAGTTGTTTGCCGCCTGTGATTTCAAATGAGGCCATGATGAATGATGAGTACAATTTTTTGTAAAAGTGTGCTTGCTTATGCTGCAAATTTACACTTTTTTTGATGATTTGAATGGTGTTATTCGATTTTATTCTTGTTTTGTCGTAATTTTGACTTTCAAAATCCGGATGATATGATTGAATATGCTTCTTTTTCGTTGAAACCTTTCAATACGTTTGGCATTGATGCTTATTGTCGTCAATTTATAGAGTTGACCACTTTGAATGATGTTAAGCAATGGTGCCGTGATAAAGGTCAGGCGGAAAACTCATTTTTTATTTTGGGAGGAGGCAGCAATGTGGTTTTTTATTCATGGGTTGATAAAACAATTGTTAAAATTTCGCTCAAAGGGATCGAGGTGGCTGAACAGCATGATGTTGTTTTTGTTACTGCCGCCGCCGGTGAAATTTGGAGTGATTTTGTTGATTTTTGTGTGAGCCATGAGTGGATTGGCGTAGAAAACCTCACCGGCATTCCAGGAACGGTCGGAGCAGCTCCGGTTCAAAATATTGGCGCTTACGGCGTGGAAGCAAAAGATGTGATTGACAAGGTTTATTGTCTTGATATTGAATCAGGAAAAGAGAAGATTTTTTTCAATGATGAATGTCAGTTTGGTTATCGTGATTCAATTTTCAAGCAGGCCTTTCAAAATAAATGGATTGTCATCGCCGTAACTTTTCGTTTGCAAAAGCATTCGGCTTTTACATTAAGTTATGGAGGCATCGTTCAACGGTTGCAAAAAAATGGTGTTACTCATCCTTCCGTTCTTGATGTGAGTCGTGCCGTTCGTCAATTGCGTGATGAAAAGTTGCCCGATCCTGCCGTTTTGGGCAGTGCCGGAAGTTTTTTTAAAAATCCGATCCTTTCTCGTGAATCGTTTGAAGCACTTCGTGCTCGGTTTCCTGATGTTGTTGCATTCCCTTTTGGAAATGAGGTGAAAGTGGCTGCTGGCTGGCTGATTGAAAAATGTGGTTGGAAAGGGAAACAAGTTGGGAATGTGGCAGTGTATGAAAAACAGGCATTGGTGTTGGTCAATGTGAATCATTGTACAGGAGAAGAAGTGGCAACCTTGGCTTCTGCCATTCAATCATCTGTCCGAGAGACTTTTCAAATCGATTTGATTCCAGAAGCCTTGTTTGTAAAATAAACCATGAATTCTCCTTTTGTTGAAATTATTCTGCCCGTTCCTCTGGAAGGAACTTTTACGTACCGTGTTCCGGAATCTTTTTCTTCCATCATTCAGGTGGGCATGCGCGTAGTTGTTCCATTCGGAAAATCAAAACTTTATTGCGGTGTTGTCCATTCATTGCATTTCATTGAACCTCCGTTGAAAGAAGTTAAATCCATTATTGCGTTGATGGATGATTATCCTATGATGGTTCGTCCTCAATTTCAGCTTTGGGAATGGATGGCATCCTATTACATGGCTACTTTTGGTGAAATTTTTGTGGCAGCCATCCCAATGGGGTTACGCCTGGAAAGCGAAACGCAGGTGTGCATTCACCCTGATTTTGAGGACGAAAATCTTTTGTCTGTCAAAGAAATGAGCCTTTTCAAAGCCCTTTCTGTCGAAAAAACTGCTACCATAGCCGAGTTGATAAAACGAACCCAATCGAAGCAAGTGATGGTGCAAATCAAAAGGATGATGGAGAAAAAGGCCGTGGTGATTGCACAAACCCTTTCTGCCGGTTACAAACCCAAAACGATTACGATGGTGAGAGCTACTTTCAATAAGCAAGATGAGGAAACCTTAAAAAAAATGCTGGACGGACTAAAACGTGCTGAAAAACAACTGTCTTTGCTCTTAACTTACCTTGATCTGTCTCATTATCTGTCACAAAATGAAGCTGTTCCTGTTTCAAAAAAGAAGTTGTTGGAACTTTCAGGAGCTTCACCTGCTGTGTTAAATGCATTAGTCGATAAACATATTTTGCAACTTTATGACCAAGAGGTAAGTCGTATCGTAAGGGATACTGTTCCAATCGAATCGCCCAAAATGCTGAATACACATCAAAATAAGGCGTTAAAAGAGATTTTGAATCATTGGAAAACTAAAAATGTGGTGCTTTTGCATGGTGTTACTTCCAGCGGAAAAACGGAAATGTATGTTCACCTCATTCAGCAAATGATTGAGCTTGGCCGTCAGGTATTGTATTTAGTGCCTGAAATCGCTCTTACCACTCAGTTGACAACCAAATTAGAACGAGTTTTTGGTGATAAATTAGGTATCTATCATTCAAAATATAGTGATAATGAGCGAGTTGAAGTTTGGAATAATTTGTTGAAACGAGGAAGCATTCAAGTGATATTGGGCGTTCGATCTTCCATTTTTTTACCGTTTCATGATTTGGGATTAATCATTATTGACGAAGAGCATGAGATGAGTTACAAACAACAAGATCTTTCTCCTCGATATCATGCCCGCGATACTGCCATCATGTTGGCACAATTTTATGGAGCAAAAGTACTGTTAGGCAGTGCAACGCCATCGGTTGAAACGTATCAAAATGCGCTTTCAAACAAGTTTGGGTTGGTCGAATTGCATCAACGCTACGCTGAAATTCCATTGCCACGCATTATTCCGGTGGATTTAAAGGAGGCTTATCGTAAAAAACGTATGACAGGCCCTTTTTCGGAGGTACTTGTTGAGGCTATGAAAAAAGCAATATCGGCTGACGAACAGGTTATTCTGTTTCACAATCGACGTGGCTTTGCACCTTTCATTGAATGTAAACAATGCGGATATGTTGCCAAATGTCAGCATTGTGATGTCAGTTTAACGTATCATAAAAGCAATCAGCGATTGGAATGTCATTACTGCGGATATACCGAACCTTATCCCGATCGTTGCCCTTCATGTGGCTCAACTGCACTCACGGTGAATGGTCTTGGCACTGAAAAAGTGGAAGAAGAACTGGCTCTGCTTTTTCCACAAAATCGGATCGGACGGTTAGATCTTGATGCCGTGACAACTCGACGGGGAATGGAACGAATCATCACAGATTTTGAAAATCATGAAATTGATATTTTAGTTGGTACGCAGATGGTCGCCAAAGGATTGGATTTTTCCAACGTCACTTTGGTCGGATTACTCAATGCCGATACGTTGCTTCATTTTCCGAATTTCAGAGCCAACGAAAGGGCATTTCAATTAATTACGCAGGTGAGTGGTCGTGCCGGCCGAAAAGAAAAGCAAGGTGAGGTGATTTTACAAACGATGAATCCTGATCATCCAATTATTCGTCAGGTGATAGCCGGACATTATCAGGAAATGTTCAAAACGCAAATGAACGAACGTCATCTGTTTCATTATCCACCTTATTATCGGTTGATTCAGATTACGTTGCGGCACAAAGACGAGTTTGTCATTCAGCGTGCTGCCGAGCATTTTGCTGCTCAGTTAAAATCTTTGTTTGCTGAGCGCGTGCTTGGCCCCGAAATTCCCCCGATTGGCCGTTTAATGAATTGGCATTTGCGGACTCTTTTATTGAAATTTGAAGTCGGATCATCACAAAAAGCTGTCAAAGAGCTTCTTAAAAAATCAGCGGCCATGTTGCATGCCGAAAAATCATTTGCTGCTGTTCAAGTTATTTTTGATGTTGATCCGCTGTAATTTAACTGTAGAAATTCCATGAAAAGCCAAATTTGAATGTCATTGGATTCAATGGATAATGGGGAATGGAAAAGTAGTTTTTGTTAGGCAAAAATGAGCTGCCAAGATTGTAATACTTGACAAAGATGCGGATTTGTTTCAAATGAAAATTGGCATAAAGCGTGATGAGCGGATAAGGTCCTATCATTTTTTGATTTTGAACAAAAAATTGTTCTGTAGCCGGCATGTAATTTGGAGCATAATATCCTGAATTATAGCGACAAGAAGCGCCAATCTGTGTTTCAAGAACTTTGAAAAAGGTACTTTTAAAATAAAGATTGTGAAGCATAGACCAAGTTGGTAAAGGCAATACAGATTGATTACTGCTGAGTTGGTAAACGCCTTTATTTTCCAAACCAAAATGGGAAACGATGAAGTCTATTTCGGCATTGGCTGCAATAACTTGAATATTTCCCGAAAATTGAGCTGGCATTGCAGATGAATTAAAATAAAGCATGTTTTTGGTATTGGCTACCTGCAATCCTAATGAAATATGGCGTTTGGGCAAAGAAATATCACCGCCTGCATAAGTCTGAAACGTGTTGGCAAAATGATTGTCCCAGATGAAATGATTGGAATAATAATGATCCCAAAAGTAACTTGGCGAAACCGATTCGATTCTTCCTCTAGCTCGCACTGTGACCGAATCTTTTCCTAAAGGGAAAAAGCCGCCAATGTTTCCTTTTAAGTGAAAATCGCCTACTCGTGGTCCTTGCACAGTGATATCTCCCTGAAAATCATACTTGAAAATTCTTCCTTCATATTTGGACAACATCCCTCCAACAGTTGTGTTGATTTCCGATGCATCGTTTAATGTATTGCCTGGCGCAAGCATCATGTATCGTTGATAACGGTTTTCAATAAAAGCAGTCAGACCAAAATGGAGCAATCGGTTAAATTTTTCATCCATTTTTACGGCGAATGTGTTTTTGATGGATGTTTCGGATGCAGTATCTGTGTGGTTACTATTGCTGATGTAAGTGTTTGCAAAAAAGCTTGTGTCAACACTCGTTTCGCGAAATCGTTTGCTGCCAATGGAATAATCAAGGGTGTGAATGAAACTGGTGACCGGAATAAATTCCTGTCTTACAGAGTCTTTGTTGACCTGAATTGTTTTTGTGAATCCGATGGAATAACTTTGATTGTAATAAAAGAAGATGTTTTCATAACCCGATTGAGCTCCATTCAGCCTGACGGGCATGTTGATTGTGGCATATTGTCCGGTGTAGTTCGGGTCGGTGATGAACCGATCGTCTGTTAAACCTCCGTTTTCTTTGTTGTCAAATTTTTGATAGGCAATGATGCCCGAGGCGCTATAATGACGACTCGAGTAGCTGCCATACAAAGAACCGATAAGCGCCTTGGCCGATTGGTTGGTATATTGTCCCCGTGCATAAATATAATCGAACAGTCCTGTGATGTTTAATTTTTTGCCGCTATTCATTGAAAACAATACATTGACATGATCTTCTGCTTGTTGTGCAGACGATCCGGTCTGGTAACCCAGATTACTGTAGGGTGTTTTGGTGTTGAAAAAATAGAAATCTTGCGGTGCACGAAAATAGGCATCATACGGAATTCCGAACAAGAAATCCGTTTTTTGAGTCCGATCAAAATAAATTTTTGATTGAAGCGGTGAAGCTAAATTTCCGTTATACGAATTTGCAATACTGTAGCGATCAACGGGATTGTCAAATTGAAAATTGAGTGGAATGGTGTCCACAGCCACCGTATCGGCATATCCAAAACGTGGATTGATTTTCCATGCTTTCACATCGGGTGCTACGTAGGTTGATTTGATTTTCATCGCATTTGTTTCTGATGCATTGGCTCTTCTGTTTTGCATGCGAGGCATTTGCCCCCACGTGAGCGTCAGGATAGCAGTGAGAAAAAGGAAAAGAAACAGCAGCTTTTTCATGAAGTGAAATAATGACAAAGATAATGCTTTTTGCTTGTTCTATTAAATAAGAATAGTTCGCCACTGACGATCCATGTGACGAACTATTCAACATAAAGGTTATCGCATTTTGTTTAATATTCCCATAAATCGTTTTCAAAGTCTATGATCGATTCTTTAATCTTGTTTTGTTCTTTTCTGATAGCATCTTCGTTGGTCAGATAATCTAACAACGTCCGATGATAGATGTCATCAACCCCGAGAATGTATCCTGAGAAAAGACGTTGATCGAAGAAAAGCCCCATCGTCATATCAGAAGAAGGATTATCGCCCCAATAAATTTTTGATTCTGCCATTAGTTTCCGAAGTTCATCGAAGTTAAACCAGCATACGATGTCTCGAATCAAAGAAGATTGTCCTTGCGGATAGGTTAATAAGGGAGCTATGGCCACAATTCGGGAATCAACTACCGATCGGTGTTTGTCGAAAAACCAAACTTCTTTGATTAAAAATCGTTGCTGTTTTTTCATAAATTCGTCGATGCTCATGTTGTCAATAGATAATTTCCCGTTGTCAACACGTAATGCAGGATAAAAAATGTCGTTCCCTACTTTATACGAAAATACGCTGTGAATTAAGTAGTCAGTGCTATCATAAGGGACAACCATGTTGGGAGAAAAGTCGGGTCTGAACTGATCATCACGAAGTCCTTTTTTATAAACAGTCAACGTTTTATTGATAACTCCATCCAACATGATGGTCATTAAATTTTTCATTCCATCCTGTGGTTCAAAAGGAAAATAGAGTGAAAAATTTTGTTTTTCACGCATGTCAATGATTCGATAAACTGTTTTCGACCAAACCACGTCATCTGCGTGAATATTGGCCTGAACAGCATCTTGCAACTTATGAATTACTCTCTTTACCGAATCGCTCAGTGCAGTTGCAGATCCTGTTTGCTGTGTTGAATCGTTGAGACTTTGCACAGGCTGAAAAAAAAGAGTTGCTCTTTCTTGTGCTTGTAATGAAAAAAGCAAAGTAGAGAAACCAATTACAATCATGAATTTAATTCGTTGCATATTATCTGTTTTTTTTGAATATTTGACTTGCCTTTTATCTTCCGCTGATTCTTACTGCTAAAATGGGTAATTGTCTGATCAACTTATCCGGGCCAATGGCTCTGATGCGTTTGATGATGATGCGTGATCCAATTCGTTCTTCATTTAAACGATTTTTTTGTTCCTGTGTTAAAACATTGGAGGATGAATTGAACTCTTCTCCGTTGGGAAACTCCAAGGTAAAACCAATCACGGTAAAATTAGCCGAAATTAACTCATTCACATAATCAGCTACCACTGTCGCGTTATCAAACATGTTCAACGTGATGTTTCCTTCTTCAATTTTTCGTTCTACGCCACCTGCATCTTTATATTGCAAGAAAGGGCGAGGATCAGGAAGTTGTCGAACCGTATAAGCCACTTGCCCCATCGGTACAAAGTTTTTATTTCCTTCAACTTTAGCTGAGATGTTGAAAATAATTTTTCCCGAAGTAACTGTCGGTCTGCAATTCCACATTCCGTTTGTTTTTCGTGTCAAAACTGCATTATTGCAGTTGACCTGAATATTGGTGGCTGCTACGCCAGGAACTGAGGCCGACAATTCATTGTCAATTCCTGCATAGACCACATCAAGAGCCGTATTCGAAATGGTGGCGCTTTTAGCTCCCACCGTGTAACTACTTTCAAAAGGAAAATCACGCGTGACACCTCCTGAATTTAAACGAATGAATCCTTTGTAATTAAAATCACCTGGAGTGGTACAGACGAATTTAAAGATATTGTTTGGCAATGGACGTCCATTGATAAAATACTGAGGTGTTTTTGTGGAATCCACAGCTGATAAAATAATTTGGGCATTGTATTGATCGCCCACCATCACATATGTTGATGTTGGAATGACGTAAGCTTGTAACTTGTTAACACGATAGTCGCTTGCATCCGTTTGAGCCATCAAATATCGGATCACTTCTCCTTCAGCCGCTTTTACATCAGCTTGATATTTTGATAATTCTGTCACTGTGGCAATCACCGGCATCATTTCAAAAAGTGTCTCTTCCCAGCTTTTCCCGTCTCTACCGCCATTGGTGGAAAAATTGCGATTGAATGCATTGATTTGTGAGGTATCACCATTCACCATGCTTGCTAAGAAATTTCGGTAGGCAATGATTTTTTCTTTAAGTATTTTCCCTTGACCGGCTACCAAGCCATATTCTCCAGTCACATCGAGGTTATCTTTGTGAATGATGTTATCTAACGATGCATTTTTCCCATCAGCAAGACGAACGATCTGATATTTAAAGTTTTGAAGATACTGATACATGCTGTCAGATTTTTGTTTTACTATCATGGCTTTGTTAAGCCATTCACCAACTTTCCCCGGATTATCTTCATCTAAAAATTTAAACTTCTCTAATGTGGCTGTATTCCGATTGGTTGAACTTTTAATGGTTTGTAAAAGACTGTTATTGACCACTACAAATCCATTTAATATATCCGCAGAAACATTAAGAGCCAACATGGCGGTTAGAAAAAGATACATCATTGCGATCATTTTCTGCCGCGGCGTTTCCGGACAATTCTTAGCTCCACTCATACGTTTTTATTTCTCCTCTTAATTATTTAATGGATAGGGCACTAAGCATGTTTCCGTAAATGTTGTTTAATTCCGAAATTTGTTTTGATAATTTGGTTGTTTCGTTCATGTATATTTCAGTAGCTTTTGAAGCCTTTGAAGCATTTTCTTCCATGGCTTCCATGTTGTTGTTGATTTTCTTGTATAATGTCACGTGCTGATTAATAACATCATTTGACGCCTGAGCTGCTTGTAATTGGAGCTCATATTGGGTGTTGATAGCTGACAAATGATTATTGATGGTACTTAAATGAGTTGCATATCGTTTAGTTTGTTCTGCTGTGCTTCCCATTTGTTCCTCAGTTGTTTTGTACGATTGCAAAATATTTTGTGCTACTTCTGTCAGGACTTGTTGAGCATGGGTGTATTCTTTGGTTGCATTGGATGCAGCATGAATGTTTTCAACGTACGTCGTTGTAATTTCTCCGGCTGCCGCTATGTTAGTTAGCTGATTTGCCGTTTCGCTTAAATTTTTAATGCTATTTTGCAATCGTTTGATTTGTTCTTCATCCAAAACAGTACTTTCAACTTCCATCACCTTTTGTTTGGTTGGAGCTGCTGCGCTTAAATTGTCAATTGGAGCATGTCCCGGTTCTTTGAAATGTGGAAATACCTTGCTCCAATCAAATTCGCGAGGTGGATGTTCCAATCCACTGAGTGCAAAAAGGAAAGCTTCGGTTCCCATCCCAATGCCTAAGAGCCATCCTGCAGCCGGTAAATGTTGGATTTTGAATAAAGCGCCTATCAACACCACGGAAGCACCAAAACCATAAATTCGGTTGGTGATTTTTTTCCCTTCATCGGTTTGTATAAAATGTAATAATCCCATTGTTGAGTCTTCTTACGTTAATTAATTGATGTTGTCGTTCATTTTTCGTTTCAGATTAGTTGATTTAACACAACGAAATCCGATGTAGGATCTGGAAACATTCTGATATTCGTAAGAACGAGCTCCGCATTGCAAGTATGCAGCTACATCTTTCCATGAACCACCTTTGATGATTTTACGTTTCAAAATGTCAGGATCACTTGCTTTCGCATTGTAAGTGAAGCTTGGATTTAAGTCGGACATAGCATCGCTACTTACTTGTAAATAAGCTGATTCTGTCCATTCGGATACATTCCCAGCCATGTCATAAAGTCCATAACCGTTAGGAGGGTAGGAGGCAACCTGAGCAGTGCGCACGGCTCCATCAGCACGATAATTTCCTCTCATCGGTTTGAAATTGGCTAAAAAACATCCTTTGGCATCACGAATGTATGGGCTGCCCCAAGGATACATGGCTTGTTGTCTTCCGCCGCGTGCTGCCCATTCAAACTCTGCTTCGGTGGGAAGTCTGTAATCCTGTCCAACATATGCATGTCTGCTGTTGTAATAGTTGGTTCTCCAAGCACAAAATGCATTAGCTTGTTCCCATGTAACTCCTACCACAGGATATCGATCGTACGCATTTAATATGAAATATTTGGTCGTGGGATCATTGTATGAATAGGTAAAATCAGAGACAAACGCCAAACGATCAGGATAAACATTCACAATCTTAGTCATGTAAAAATCATTCATGCTGTGGATGGGAGATATCTTTTTTGTCCGAACCTTAATGGTTCCGTTGTCCATATAATATTCATCTACAATAGCATACGAATTTTGGGGATAACGTCCTAACGAACGATCAAACTTGTTGTATTCTTTAGCAGCTTGTTCGATATCTAACCAACGATATTGATAGTCTAAAGGTTCAAAATGGTTGTTGTAATCTTTCAAGCAGTTCCATAACGAATCTTTCACCGGATCTTCTTCTCCGGAAGCTTTTGCCCAAGGACGTGTCCATGGGATGGGTTTATTCCAATCCAATCGGGAAGTGTCTTTACGCAGTGTCCAGCGTTCTGGTGCTGAACTGGCGAGTAATTTTCGGGCAATGGAATCACGTACCCATACGACAAATTGGCGATATTGAGCATTGGTGATTTCCGTTTGATCCATCCAAAATGCATCTACCGAAACCATTCTTGATTGTCCTTTGAAGGACCAAAAGGCACCTTGATCATTCGGCCCCATCATAAATGCACCCGGTCTGATCCATACCATCCCGTAGGGAGTTGTTTCGCCTATTTTCGAGTTGGAGACTCCAACTAATTCACCTGCAGGTTTTGAATTGCAACTCGCCAACATCCCGATCAAGGGAAGAAATAATAACAATTTTCTCATAGTGAGTTATTTATCTTTTTTATAATATTCTTACGCTTTTATATTTGTTATGTTTTTTTATTAATGACAGTTTAAAATGGTATGAAACCATCAATTCATGTGAGCCAAATGATGCACTTCCTAGCGCCGTCGTGGGTAAATCAAAAGCATACCCGACCGATAATCCGTTATTTAAGTGGACACCTCCATTGACAATGAACGAATCGCCCCAGCGATACCCCATTCCTCCCCAAAATTTGTTTTTATAATCGACGGTAAGGTTGATATCTTCCTGGGTGTTAATAAAATTCGTTTTTACAAAAAATGATGGTTTTATTTTTATCAACGGATTTACGGTGGAAATATTGTATCCGCCCATGAAATAATACATGCTTCCGATGTAGGTTGATTGCGTTGATGACCAACGAATCGTAGGCTTTGTAAGGTTCAACATGGAAGCTCCCACATAAAAAGAAGGATTAAAATAGAATACTCCGATGCCCGTGTTAAAAGCCATGCCATTGACTTGAGTGGTTGGTATTAATGGATCTAACGAGGCAGCTTTGTGATAGTCATTACCGAACATTCCGGTTGGAATGTGAACACTGTCGCCATTGAAGCCAACTTTGACTGCGCCAAGGTTTAATCCAATGCTGAAAGTTCCTTTGCCGTACGAAAATTTATAGGTCACTTGAACGGCTGCTTCTTGTTTCGTCAATAATCCCATGGATTCATTGTCAAGAGCGAGTCCGACATTCCCGTTTTGATGTTGAAAAGACCATGGTAAGCTTGCATGGAATGCAGCATCGACAGGAGCATTTTTAATGCCAACCCATTGAAGTTTATATATGCCGTTCATGGTTATCATGTCATATTGGGATAATGCTGCCGGATTGTACGTCTCTTTCGAAAACATATATTGTGAAAATTGCGACACAAATTGTGCTTCAATCGTTGTCGTGAACCAAACACTTAGAAAGACAATGAGGACGCTTTTTTTCATGAATGTTTTTGTGGAAAGAGTTCATTGGATCTTTATCGTAATTTTTTAATTCTTTCGTATTGAAGGCAATGGCCAGTTAATCTATTGCTGACGATCGTTTATGTTAAATTTTAATGTTAATATTCTTCTTCATTAAAAAAGAAATCTTCTTTACTCGGATAATCGGGCCAAATGTCTTCAATACTTTCATAGATTTCTCCTTCATCTTCCATTTCTTGAAGATTTTCAATAACTTCTAAAGGTGCCCCTGAACGCATGGCATAGTCAATCAATTCATCCTTGGTGGCTGGCCATGGTGCATCTTCTAATTTTGAGGCAAGTTCTAATGTCCAATACATAAGGCTTTTGTACAAATATATAAGTTATAATCTATCTGCAAATACTGCTTAAAAAATCTTTTAAATGATTGAAATGTGTTTCTATTGTTTTTTTACATACTTCATTCATTTGTCCGCAAAATTACAAAAAATCTAATACCAACAAAGTGTTTTCCATAAAATTTCATGGTCATTTTCATCTTTGGCTAATTTTCGGGCTAAAACGAAGAAAAAATCGGATAAACGATTAATAAAAGTTAAACAATCATGATCGATCGGATAGTGTTCATGAACCTCCCAAATGCGTCGTTCGGCTCTGCGCGCAATGGTGCGGCACACGTGACACTGGGCTACTTTTTGACTGCCTGATGGCAAAATAAAACCTTTTAATTCAGTAAGATAAGCATTATACTGATCCATCGCTTGTTCCAACTCCATGGTGGCTTGTTTGAATCCGTCGTTTTTTTGTTTAGGAAAGGGTTTGGTTTTGTCAGTGGCCAGTTCAACGCCAAGATCAAACAATAAATTTTGTATTTTATTAAGTTGTTCGGTTTTTTTCCCATCGTTGATGTTGGCAATCAACAATCCAAGTGCGCTGTTTAACTCATCCACTGTTCCGTAAGCTTCCAATCGAATGTCTGTTTTGGGAACGCGTGTTCCGCCAATTAATCCTGTTAAACCTTCATCTCCTGTTTTTGTGTAGATTTTCATTTCTAAAATGATTTGTTTGTTAAAGTTTATTTCGAACGGTCGAACTATTTGTTATTTTTGGGGTTGTGATCTTTTCAAAAGGCAACTACGTAATCTTGTTTTTGTAGGTCTTGATTAAAAAATAGCAATCCCATGCTGAATAGATCAATGGATAACCGAACTTTTGGATCGTTTTTCAATTCTATCCAGGCTTGCTTCATAGAAGGCGACCAGTGAATGTCGTCTATGACAAAGATGGAATTGGAATGAATTTTGGTCAGACACATTGACACATAGTGCATGGTGGATTCATAGGTATGGTTGGCATCAAAGAAAACAAAATCAAGTTGATCCGTTGCTTCCAGAAAAAGCGGCAGGGTTTGTTCAATTTTTCCACAGAGTAATCGGATGTTGTTTTGTTGCTTTTCACTGAATAAATGTTGCGCAAATGCACAAAGCTGTTCGTCTGCCTCCATTGTCACCACATTCGCACGACTATTGGCCGATGCAAGATACAATGTTGTGATTCCCAATGCAGTACCTAATTCAAGGATGGTTGTCGATTGATTCATGTTGATCAATCGGAATAACAATTGCGCATCTTTTCGTGATTTTACCGATTCTCTCACGATAGATCCAATGGTGCGGTTGGTATAATGACCTTGACCGGCATCGTTCATGGTCATTGTTTGTGGTTGATTTCTTAATTGGTTACGAAGTGATTCAATGGGTTCATAACAATAAAACTGACCTTTGTTGAAAATGACTTCATTTAACAAGTGAAATACATAAGGAGAGTGAATCCCAAAGCCTTGCCTGTGTCGTGCGTGGAAAAGATAATGCACGTATTCTTTTGCTGTGTACAAACGATTCATAATCAATTATTACGTTACAAATGTACGAAATAAGAATGAAATGTTAAGCAGTTTTGTGTTTTATTCTGAGTTAACATGAACAGATTGATTTCATGCTTTTTCTTTGTGCGCTTATTTTGAACACTAAAATATGGTTGCACTTGGCATATAAAATCATCCGCTTTGTGAATGGTTTCAGTTTAATTTGGTTGATAACAAGGGTCGTTGCATCGTCATTTGAACGGATTGAAAATGAACTTTGGAGAAGAATCTGCGATAGCTTATGTAGTCAATCTTATTTTTTATCGTACTTTTGTATTAATTCTGAATGAAAGAGACTGTTAGAATCTTTTGTCACAAAGATTAACATCATTGTTTTCAGTGTGTTATTAATTATTCATCCATTATCTTCCGGCTATGATTTCATTCGTTGATCAATTATTAAAGCAATTTACGCTTCCCTTAACGAATCCGGTCTTGATTTTTTCTTTGATATTATTTATCATTCTGTTGACGCCGATTTTATTGAAACGCTTTCATATCCCGAGTATCATTGGATTAATCATCTCGGGCGTGGTGATAGGCCCTTACGGATTGAATATTTTAAGTCAAAATTCTGCCGTCGATCTTTTTTCTACCATTGGGCTGCTGTATATTATGTTTATTGCAGGATTGGAACTTGATTTGAATGAATTTAAAATTCACAAGTATAAAAGTCTGGTTTTTGGTTTCTTTACCTTTATATTACCTTTATCGATCGGACTTCCCATCGTTTATTACGGCTTAGGATATAATTTTGATACCAGTTTTCTTACTGCCAGCATGTTTGCCACGCATACATTGCTAACTTATCCAATTGTTAGTCGTTTTGGTTTGGCAAAAAATCAAGCTGTCGCTATCACTGTCGGAGGAACTATTTTAACTGATACCGCTGTTTTGCTTATTTTGTCTGTCATCCGAGAAAATCATTTCGGTGGCTTATCCCATGCTTTTTGGATTAGAATCGCTGTTTCGCTGATTATTTTTTCCATTATTTTGTTTTTCATTATTCCTCGAATTTCAGCCTGGTTTTTTCGAAAATTAGAGAATGAAAAATATGCACATTATATTTATGTGCTTTCGGTCGTCTTTTTTTCTGCTTTTTTAGCTACGGTATCGGGTCTTGAACCGATCATTGGCGCTTTTGCAGCTGGTATTGCCTTGAATCGTCTAATTCCTTCCTCATCGGCGTTGATGAATCGCATCGATTTTATTGGAAATACCTTGTTTATTCCTTTCTTTCTAATTTCAGTCGGCATGTTGGTGGATGTACATGTCGTCTTTCAAGGGCCAAAGGCTATTATTATTGCATTAACACTCTCATTTGTAGCCGTCACGGGCAAATGGTTAGCGGCTTTTTTCACGCAGTCTATTTTTCGTTATTCCAAAAATCAACGTCAATTGATTTTTGGTTTGAGCAGTGCACATGCAGCAGCTACACTGGCTGTGATCATTGTCGGATATCGAATTGGTATTATTGATCAAAATATTTTAAATGGCACTATTATCTTGATTTTAATTACATCGATTATTGCTTCGTTTACAACGGAGCGAGCTGCCAAAAGATGTATAGTCAGCGGCGAATCAGAGCAATTGGACAGCAGTACACTGGAAATCATGAAGCATGAGCATATTTTATTACCTGTAGCCAATGCGGACAATATGAATAAATTGCTCGAATTTGTCATGTTAATCAAAGATAAAAAATCAGTTCATCCTGTTTCAGTATTAACCGTGGTGCCGAATACCCGTGATACCGAGATTAATTTATTGAAAGCAAAGAAGAAATTGGAAAATTTTGTAAGTCAGGCTTCGGCGGCGGAAATCAAAACCAATGTTCTTACCACTATTGATCATAATGCCTTAAGTGGAATTACTCGTATTGCTCGTGAAATTATGGCAGATCTGATTGTGGTTGGATGGCCTCAGCGAACTGGATTTTTGTCCAAAGTAATGAACGAAAAGACGGAAAATCTTATTAATTATACCGACAAAACCCTTTTTATTTCTCATTTTGAACATCCCTTGGTGGCTCATAAGCATATTATTTTAATCGTTCCTCCTTTAGCCGAATTGGAACCGGGGTTTGAATTCTGGGTGAGAAAAATTGGGATTGTTGCGAACGAATTATCTGCTTCTGTTGATTTTTACGGAGAACATAAAACATTCGATGTGTTGACTAAGGTATTGAAAAATAAAAATATAATTATCACAATCGAGTTTCATCTTTTTGAAGAATGGGAAGATTTTCTTGTGCTGAGCAAGTTTATTAAGCCTGATGATTTATTAATTTTGGTGGGAGCACGTAAAGGTTCCGTTTCGTATTTATCGTATCTTGAGTCTATTGTTGTAAAAATTAACAAGTATTTCGCCGAGAACAGTAAAATTCTTATTTATCCGCAACAAAATGAGCCTTTTGAAAAGAACGAGAATTACGAAGAAGTCTCTTCGGAGCCATTAGTCAAAAGCATGGAAGCCATTGAAAAAATTGGGAAAGGAATTGGTTCTTTGTTGAAAAAAGGAAAAGAGTAAAATCGCTTTCATGTGATGAATTTTTTTCATTAAAAGCAGATGGAAGTTATGTTTCAAGTTGTTGCCCCGTTCTATAACGTCTCGAGACAGAATCTTAAAAAAGGCACGTAATCAATGAATGCGCCATGAGTTGGAATTTATTATCAAAACAAAAAAAGAATAACCATATGAATTTTAAGCTATTATTCGGTTTTGTGCTGACTGTTCTATGCAGTTGTACTATGTATGGACAGACTTCAAGCGATACATTAAAAGTCATTCACAATCCTTCAAAATATGTTCATCTGACATCTGACGAAGCTAAGGTAATGCTTCATCATGGGACTGAGGCTCCTTTTGTTGGAGCTTATGTGAACACGACGGAGAAGGGAACCTATTATTGCAAGCAATGTCATGCGCCATTGTTTCGATCTAATGATAAATTTGCTTCCGATTGTGGTTGGCCATCTTTTGATGATGCCATCAAAGGTGCATTAAAATTTCAGGTTGACCCGGATGGACAACGCATGGAAGTGCTTTGCGCCAATTGTGGTGCACATCTTGGTCATTTATTTCTGAATGAAGGATTTACGCCTAAAGAAAAGCGATATTGCATCAATTCCATTGCCATGGTTTTTGTACCTTACCAAAAACCGGTTCCACTTCAGACTGCCTATTTTGCAGCGGGGTGTTTTTGGGGTTCAGAATATTTTTTCAGTCAACAAAAAGGCGTGGTTAAAACGACCGTCGGCTACATGGGAGGAAAAGTGAAAAATCCAACTTATGAAGAGGTTAGTTCTCACAAAACCGGTCATTTTGAAACGGTTAAGGTGGAGTACAATCCTCAACTTGTGTCCTATGAAGCGTTGGTGAAACTTTTTTTTGAAATGCATGATTTTACTCAAACCGATGGACAAGGTGTTGATATCGGGCCTCAATATCGCTCTGTCATTTTTTATGATTCTCCTTATCAGCGAAACATTGCAGAAAATGTGATTCATTATTTAACGGTGAAAGGTTATCATGTTGCCACCATGTTGATTCCGGTCACTACTTTCTGGAAAGCAGAGGATTATCATCAACATTATTACGAAACACAGGGAGGATCGCCTTCTTGCCATCGGCTCAATGAACAGTTATTTAAATAATGCAACGAGCATGTTCGTAAGTTTAATCAAAACAGTCGGTTACATGCAACTGTCAGTTTTAATTTTAATTTTTTTACTATGAAAATCGAGTTTTTTGGTGCTGCCCGCGAAGTGACCGGTAGTAAGCATTTGATTACTACAGACGATGGCAAACGAATTTTATTGGATTGCGGTATGTTTCAGGGAAAAGGGCTGGAAACAGATGCTATGAATCGTGATCTGGGATTCGATCCTGCTACTATTGATCACATCATTTTATCACATGCTCACATTGATCATTCAGGATTGATTCCTTATGCTTACAAGCTTGGATTCAGAGGTTCAGTCATTTGTACCAATGCGACGCGCGATTTATGTTCCATCATGTTGACCGATAGTGCTCACATTCAGGAAATGGATGTAAAATGGTTCAACAAAAAACGTGCTCGTCAGGATTTGCCACCCATCGCGCCCATCTATGATCAAAGTGATGCGGAACAATGTATGCAGTTATTTATCGGTGTTCCGCTCGATCGTCGTTTTTATATCAATGATAAAATCAATGTGAAATTTACCAATACCGGACATTTGCTTGGAGGCGGCGTGGTCAATTTAGAAATTAAAGAAAATAACAAGAAGATTCATATTGCTTACACGGGAGATATTGGCCGCCCTCACCATCGCATCTTAAAATCTCCTGATCCATTTCCACAATGTGATTATTTGATCACAGAATCAACTTACGGTGATCGTTTGCATCCGGCTGAAGAGGATACGGCCTCTGAATTATTGCGCATTCTGACAGAAACATGTGTTGACCGTAAAGGCAAACTCATTATTCCTTCTTTTGCCATTGGACGTACGCAGGAAATTGTTTATATGCTTGATAAGTTTTACAACGAACGAAAATTGCCTAAGATTGATATTTATGTTGACAGTCCGCTGGCTGTCAATGCGACTGACATATATCGCCTCCATCCTGAATGCATGAACGATGATGTGAAACATACCATTGCTTTCGATCCTAATCCGTTTGGATTTAATGGATTGCATTACATTAAAAATGTGGAAGATTCAAAAAAATTGAATGATAAAAAAGATCCTTGTGTCATTATTTCAGCATCGGGAATGATGGAAGCAGGTCGCATCAAACATCATGTAGCCAACAATATTGAGGATGACCGAAATACGATCTTGATGGTTGGTTATTGTACGCCTACTTCATTGGGTGCCCGAATTCAGACGGGAGTAAAAGAAATTTCTATTTTTGGTGAAAAACATCCTGTCAATGCTCACATTGAAAAAGTGGAATCTCTTTCAGGTCATGGCGATTACAAGGAAATGATTCAATTCCTGGGATGTCAAAATCCCAGTCTGATTCAGAAGACCTTTTTGGTGCATGGCGAATATAAAACACAGGAATTTTATGCTAATGAACTGCATAAAGTGGGTTTTCAATCTATTCAAATTCCTCAACGCGGAGACGCTGTCGAATTGCATTAAAGCTTCTTTTTGAGTTGCTGGGTAAGCTGTTCGATTCGTTGACAGCTTACTCTTTTTTATTTTCAAGTAAAAAGGAGGAAAATTGTCTAAATATATTTTCAAAAGCAGCATTGATTTTGGTGCGATCTTTTTCACGCATCGGAAAAGGAGATTCGTGGGTGTAATCATATTCAAAATCAGTGACTTCCACTTTTGTTGGAATTTGATGATACACTCCTTTGAGTGTGCTGTAAATTTCGTATGACGGAATTACAGTGTCTTTTTCGAGTGTAATGGCAAAAATATCAGCATGAAATTTTTCAACTAATGCTTCCCTTTCTGCACGTTGGTAATGATGGTTGAGCATCATTCTGAAAATTTGTCCTTCCTTGTGTTCCTCTAAATAATGATGTAATTTCTTCTCGTAAACCAAATGTTTTTCAAGATTTTCAATCAAAAATGCATACATGGCAATGTTTGCTTCGCTGTCGAGAATGGGTTTTGAAACCGGCGAAAATCGATTAAACGTAGCACCTCCACAAAAGGCACACAGTTTTGATCCGGTGAAATACTCATTTGGATTACTCATTTTGAGAATTTCGGCTAAAAAAGTGCCAATCGAATAGCTGAAAAAGTGAAATTGCCGAATGGTTGATAAGGATTTGTACCGTCCTTCATGACATGATTCAATGAATTGAACAACATCATAAAATGTTTGTAAGCCTGACCAGATGAATCGCTGTGGTTTATTGTGCAAACGCGTGCTGATGGCTGCATTCGAAAATGAAGAACAGAGATTGTAAGGCAGTGTTTTGTCGCGTTCACGGCTTAAATTAAACATCAATCTTCTGTCGCTCCAGTGCTGTGGAGCACGATTCATGTGAAAGGCAATCGGGAAAAGAATCACGCTCTGATGCGTTCTTTTTGCTAATTCGTATGCCCATGGATAGTATTTGTTCCATGTTTTTTCGTTAAATCCATGCAATAAAATAATGGCTTCCGATGAATTCTTCTGCTTTTTGGGATTGAAAATGTGAATTTTAAATTGTTTATTTTCAGACACATTACAATCAACTACATCCAATCCTGTGGTTGAATAGTTCAATGGATTTTGAAACACATCGTCCTCAAAACTGATTTGATGTTGAGCGCAGAACGATGAGGGATTTCCCTGCAACAAGTCACAATGATTGGACACGAACCATTCATCTATCACTTCCATTGTTTCGTCAATCTCTTTTAAGGGTTCGTCACTGCGCATTTTTTGCTCTAAAAAAGCAAAACGTTCAAAATAATCCATGCGATCTCAGTTTTTTACAAAAGTGGTTTTGGTTATCACATAAGTGCATTCGTCAGAAAATCAATTGGATTTGAAATTTATCATGACGGTGCGATTGGTTAAACAAAGATAGAATGATTTGCTTACTTTCTTTCAATCTTTTGGGTAGAAGTCTTTAAAAGAAGCTAAATTGTGCCTTTCGTATTCTTCAAAAGGCGATGGTTTCATTATTGAACGTCCGAAAAAATAATCGTATCTTTGCAACTATTTATTTAGCAATGATTGACAAGCAATACGCAATCAAAGGCAGGCCGATCAAAAACAATCGGTTGATTTTTGAATCTTGTTAATGACCTCACATTCATCGGGTTGTTCGTTTGTCTCAAAAGATCATAGCGCATTTTAAGATGATTGTGGCAGAATTAAAGTACCTTTGAATAAAAATATCGATAGTCCGCTCATACATTATGGCTCATTTTTCAAATCAATCAGCTCCTAAACGGATTGCTGTGTTAGGTTCCACCGGATCCATTGGTACACAAGCGCTTGAAGTGATTGATACCCATCCTGATCTTTTTGAAGTATATGCTTTGACAGCTAACAATAATGTGGCATTGCTGATTCAGCAGGCCATTTATTTTCAACCTGCCATGGTGGCTATTGCGAACGATGCGCATTTTTTTACGGTGAAAGAGGCGTTGCGTGAATATCCGATTCAAGTTTTTTCAGGAATGGAATCCATTGCGCAAATTGCCGCCATGGATGCTATCGACATTGTTTTAACAGCCATGGTCGGCTATTCGGGTTTGTGGCCAACTCTGTCAGCTGTTGAATCGGGCAAGACTATTGCCTTGGCTAATAAAGAAACATTAGTGGTAGCCGGCGAATTAATGGCGGAAATGTTGCAAAAATCACATGCTTCAATTATTCCTGTTGATTCTGAGCATTCGGCTATTTTTCAATGTTTGACAGGCGAACCCGAACAAGCTTTGGAGAAAATTATTTTAACAGCATCCGGAGGTCCTTTCCGTACAAAACCCAAAGAACAATTGACCCGCGTCACCAAAGCTGAAGCGTTGAGGCATCCCAACTGGAAAATGGGAGCTAAAATCACTATTGATTCTGCAACAATGATGAATAAAGGCTTTGAAGTGATTGAAGCGCGTTGGCTTTTTGGTTTGAAGCCGGAGCAAATTGACGTTGTGATTCATCCCGAATCCATCATTCATTCCATGGTTCAGTTTGTGGACGGAACGCTGAAAGCTCAAATGGGTTTACCTGACATGAGATTGCCTATTCAATATGCTTTTTCATTTCCAAATCGAATTCATTCCCCTTGGCCTCGCCTTGATTTTGCAACTTGCACTTCGTTGACATTTGAACAACCCGATACGGAAAAGTTCAGGAATTTGGCATTGGCTTTTGATGCGTTAAAAAGAGAAGGAAATGCTCCATGCATCTTAAATGCTGCCAATGAAGTGGCTGTTGAGGCTTTTCTGAACGATCAAATTTCTTTTGTGCAAATTTCCGATGCCATTGAAGTGACACTTCAAAAAGCTTCCTTCGTTATTCATCCAACGTATGACGATTTTGTTGCAACGGATCAGGAAGCTCGCATCATTGCTAAAGAATATATCAGTAAATTTTAACATTTAAATTATCATCAATTCATTGAATAATGGAGACTTTTTTGATTAAAGCCGCTCAACTGATTTTAAGTTTGTCCATCTTGGTGTTTTTGCACGAACTTGGACATTTTACCTTTGCTCGCATATTTAAAACACGTGTCGATAAATTTTATCTGTTTTTCAATCCTTCTTTTTCATTATTGAGAGCTAAGAAAATAAACGGCAAATGGCATTTTCGTTTTTTCTCACGCAATGTGCCCGATATGTATCGACCTCGAAAAGATGAGGATGGAAACGATGTATTGGATGCTAAAGGAAAACCGGTGATGGAAGAAATTCCTATGGAAGAGATTCCTGACGATGATTGGCGCAAATATCCCGACAAAACAGAGTGGGGAATTGGGTGGCTCCCTTTGGGAGGTTATTGTAAAATTGCGGGGATGATTGATGAATCGATGGATACCGAAGCATTGAAAAAACCGGCTCAACCGTGGGAATTCCGCAGTAAACCTTCATGGCAAAGACTGTTAATCATGGTGGGAGGTGTTTTGGTTAATTTCATCACCGCCTTGATTATTTATGCCATGATCCTCTTTGTTTGGGGGCAGGAATATTTGCCTTTGCAAAATGCACGCATGGGAATGCAATTTTCTGAAGTTGCCTTAAAGAATGGTTTTCACAACGGCGATATTTTATTGGATGTCAATCATCAGCCGGTGGTGGAATCAAGTGATGCTATCGGTAAAATCTTAATTGATGGTGCTTCGACGGTGACGGTACTACGTGACGGGAAAACAGTCCAAATTGATTTGCCGCGAAATTTTGCCGAACAAGTTATTGGCGCACACGAAAAACTATTTATGTCTCCTCGTGTTCCTTTTGTGGTCGATCAGGTCATGAAAGGAACTCCGGCCCAACTGGCAGGTCTTGAAAAAGGGGATAGCATCATTGCCATCAATGGTCGATCCATGAATGCTGCGCAGGACATTATGCCGATGTTAGAACAAAATAAAAGCAAACAAATCGATTTAACATGGATCCGGCATGGACAAGTGATGACAAAGCCACTTGTCGTTGATGCAAATGGGAAAATCGGTATCAGCTTGGTGCCATTTACTACTTATTTTAAAACCGAGCAAATTCATTATGGGTTGTTTGCCTCCATTCCGGCGGGAATTCAAATGGGTGTTGATAAGTTGTCATCTTATGTGAAACAGTTGAAGTTTGTGTTTACCAAAGAAGGAGCGAAACAAATTGGTGGTTTTGGCGCCATTGGTTCTCTTTTCCCTAGCGTGTGGGATTGGCAAAGCTTTTGGGCATTGACGGCATTTTTGTCTATTATTCTGGCTTTTATGAACATATTGCCTATTCCCGCATTGGATGGTGGACACACCTTGTTTTTGTTGTACGAAATGGTGACAGGACGAAAACCCAGCGATAAATTTATGGAACATGCTCAGTTGGTTGGTATTATTCTTTTGTTTGCTCTTTTAATTTATGCAAACGGGAATGATTTGTTTCATTTGTTTAAGTAAATGATTAGCAGATTTTTTAGTTGTATTGATAGAACCGACTGATTATTCGTCTGTTTGCAGAATGTGTTAATTACATGTTGTTAGGATATTCGAATTTCTTTCATCATTTTGACTGTTTGTCGCGCCATGGATCATGGTTTTTTTAGTATCGTCGTAACAACCTTTTTATTTGAAAGCATTGAAAAATGAAACAGATATGGTTGAAATTAAAATGGTCAATCACTCGCATTCATCATTATAAATATTGGATTGTGGGAGGGATATTTCTTATTTTGATCTCTTTTTTTGACGAAAATAATTTGGTCAAGCGATTTGAAAATGAGCGAAGAATTCATCATCTTGAAGATGAGATTCAAAATTATCAAAAGATTGTACAAAACAACCTTGAGAAAATCAACGAATTAAAAACAAATAATGCCAATTTAGAGAAGTTTGCCCGCGAAACGTATGGCATGAAGAAGGCGAACGAAGATGTTTACATCATTAAAGAAAAATAAAAATGCAGTGGAGTGAATCAAAGAAAATGTTGACCATGCAGCTCATCTATGGGTTAGGCTATATTTTACTTATTATAGGTACCATTTTGTTTTATGAAAAACAAGTGGTAGCTCCTTATTTGTTTTCGTTCGGAGCACTTCTGCTGTTGATCATCCGGGTGGTTTTGCCCATTGATACTTCTAATTTTCGTACCAAAAGGTTGAACATGATTCATGCTTTTGCCACGCTGGTGCTTTTGGCTACGGCTTATGCCATGTTTATCAAGTATTATTTGTGGATAGCCGGCCTTCTTTTGTCCACGCTGATAGATTTGTATGTCAGCATCCGGTTGCCTAAAAATCGAAAAAACGAAGAAGTCGAAAATGATTGAACACCACATGAAAACAAAAGAGGCTGCCTTTTCGAGGCAGCCTCTTTTTTCGTTAAGAGTGATGTGGAAGATGGGATAATTCCATTTGTTCATCGATAATACGCAACGCATAATCGAGAATGGTCGTGTCGTCTAACATTACTAAACCACCATCAGGTCCGGGTTCAATATGAATCCCGCAACTCTTACCGTCTTTGAAATTGTGTCCGCCAAAATAGTTTCGTACTGTTTCATCGGTGAGACCTAATTCCTGAGCTATTTTACTGATGCTACCTGAAGGTAAATTATCTTTGACTCTTCTTAACTCGTTAAATGTGATTGTTCTTGTCATAATGAATTGATATTATAAGGTTAGAAACACGCTTTAATTGATGCCTTAAATGTAATGCTTTCCATGTAAAAATGCAAGCATTTTTTGAATTATTAAATTCACCTTCTCTTATTTTGCAAAATGAAGTAAATGAGATTTTTAATAATTACAGAATGAGGATTAAATAAAAAGACGACGTTGATTTTGTCGAATCAACGTCGTCTTGCAGGAGTATTTTTGGTTCAATTTGCGGGTTCCTTTTTCATGAAAGTGAGTGCTCAACTTAAAACTCTTCTTGGTTGTTTAATGGAAGTTGCACTTGTTTGTGGAGCATTTTAGCATCAGTCTAGTCTTTTCAACATGCAGACAAGGAATTGAGTTACAAATGCAAAAAAAAGGGTTGCCGTTACAAATTAAGTGGCATTACAAATTGATTTTTTGTTTTATCTCTTCAACGCAGCCTTTGTAGGACTTATCCATTTCCATCAGGTCTGACACTACTTTGCAGGCATGCAACACGGTGGCATGATCTCTTTTCCCGATGGTTGCTCCAATGGTTGAGAGGGACGATTGGGTATAATTTTTAGCTAAATACATTGCAATTTGCCTTGCCTGAGCTAATTGGCGATCACGTCTTTTTGAGAGCATGTCTTCAATTTTAAGGCCAAAATGATCGCAAACAATATCTCTGATGTGTTCAATCGTAATCGTTTTGGGTTTAATATTAACAATGCCTGAAACGATTTTTTCAGCCAATGCTAAATCAATAGCGCAGTTAGTCAATGTGGAATGTGCCATTAATGAAATGATAACTCCTTCCAAATCGCGAATATTGTCAATGACATTTTTAGCAATGTAGGTGATCACTTCTTCAGGAATTTCAAGTCCGTCTTTGAAAATTTTGTATTCCAAAATGGCTTTGCGCAGTTCATAATCCGGTTGAGTGATTTCTGCGGATAATCCCCATTTGAAGCGGGTTAAAAGACGTTGTTCCAATCCTTGCAGAATGACCGGAGAACGATCGGAGGTCAATACCAATTGTTTTCCGTTTTGATGTAAATGATTGAAAATATGGAAGAAAGTATTTTGTGTCCCATTTTTACCTGAAAATTCGTGAATGTCGTCCAGAATTAAAACATCAATGGTTTGATAAAAATTTAGAAAGTCATTGACCGTATTGTTTCGAACTGCATCAGTATATTGAATTTGAAACAGATTGGCAGAAACGTACAACACGCGTTTTTCAGGATGTAATTGTTTGGTCTGTACACCAATAGCATGTATTAAGTGCGTTTTTCCAACTCCGGAGGGCCCATAAATAAACAGCGGATTAAAAATGGTTGTTCCGGGGTCTTTGGCAATGCTTAATCCGGCAGTTCGTGCTAATTTATTGCTTTGCCCTTCAATAAATGAGTTGAAATTATAAATAGGGTTGAGTTGCGGATTAATGTCGTCAACACGAATTGGACGATTGAACGGATTCTCTTTTTGCTGATTGACGGCAGGAAAAGGTTTTATTTTTTCATCGCTGGGGATGGTCGTACTGGTTCCGGCATTGCGATCCATCACTACGCGATACATTAACTTTGTTTCAGCTCCTATTTCACGATGAATCGTCATGCGGAGTAAATCAACAAAAGTCTCTTCAATGTATTCGTAAAAAAACTGACTCGGAACCTGAAGAGTGAATACGTTATTTTCGTAAGAAAGTGGAATGATTGGGGCAAACCAGGTTGCAAAAGTTGTTTCTGAGACGTTGTCACGAATTATCTGCGTACACCGTTTCCACAATTCATTGGCACTAATTGTTTCCATATTCATTCTCTGTTTGTTTTTTTGTCATACAAATATCACGATCTTTTTTCACATTAAAAAGGGGTGTTTTTATCTATTTTATCGTTTTTCTTTTACTTCCTTTGCTTTCAAGTGCTTAATTCAACTTGCAGATATTCAATTAAATGGTTTCTTTTCATTGAATAAAATCCTTTTTATCAGCCGTCTAACTTAATAGTTAAATAATGTTATTTGTTTTTTAACAGGCTATTTTCTCTTTATGGACTGCAACGTAAGAATCTTAAAGATTTTCAATAGAATAGTCATCACTTTTTTTTGTTGAAAATTTTTCTGTTTGTGCTTTGCTTTTTGGTTTAAATATGCCAACTTTACACCCTCAAAATTCAACTTAAAATTTATTCGTATGAAAATTGGAACGCCTAAAGAAATTAAGAATAACGAAAATCGTGTCGGGTTAACGCCTGCCGGCGTAAGTGCTTTAATTAAGCAAGGACATATCGTTTATATTCAAAAAGATGCAGGAGTAAACAGTGGTTTTTCAGATGAATTGTATCGATCTGTCGGTGCACAAATTCTGCCTACCATTGAAGAGGTTTATCAGGCTGCTGATATGATTATTAAGGTTAAAGAACCCATTGAACCTGAGTACAAGTTAATCAAAAAAGGACAATTGCTTTTTACTTATTTTCATTTTGCTTCAGACGAAAAATTAACACGTGCCATGATTGAAAGCGGAGCCATTTGTTTAGCTTACGAAACGGTGGAACGTCCCGATCGTTCGTTGCCTTTGTTGATTCCAATGTCGGAGGTGGCAGGGAGAATGTCCATTCAGGAAGGAGCAAAATATCTTGAAAAGCCAAAGGGTGGAAAAGGAGTGCTTCTGGGAGGTGTACCTGGTGTGAAACCTGCAAAAGTATTGATTTTAGGTGGAGGTGTTGTCGGAACGCAGGCTGCATGGATGGCTGCCGGTTTAGGAGCCGATGTTACGTTGGCTGATATTTCTTTGCCGCGGTTGCGTTATTTGGCTGAAGTGTTGCCTCCCAATGTCAAAACATTAATGTCATCGTCATACGTTGTGGCTGAAGAAGTTCGGAATGCCGATTTAATCATTGGTGCCGTTTTGGTAACGGGAGCTAAAGCGCCTCATTTGGTAACTCGTGACATGCTGAAAACCATGCAACAAGGAACCGTTATGGTGGATGTAGCGATTGATCAGGGTGGCTGTTTTGAAACGTCTCATCCGACTACTCATGCGGAACCAACGTTTGCCATTGACGGCATTGTTCACTATTGTGTTGCCAATATTCCCGGCGCCGTGCCCTATACTTCAACGTTGGCTTTAACCAATGCTACATTGCCATACGCAGTACAATTGGCTAATTTAGGTTGGGAAAAAGCGTGTGAATCTATGCCTGAATTGAAAAAAGGATTGAATATTGTCAAAGGTGACATTGTGTACGATGCGGTACGCGAAGCCTTTGGATGGTAAAGCATTGTTTTACTGTTATCTATCAGCACAAACAATATTTTCGACAAAATGAAAATATTGTTTGTGTTTTTTTTATCTTTGAATGAGTTTTCATTTACTTTTGACAACGTCGTAATGTATGTACCTTAAAACGCAGGCCGTTGTTTTGCGTCGAATTCCTTACAACGATCATTCATATATCGTTTCTTTTTATTCTTTTGAAAATGGTCGATTGGATTCCATTCAATATGGGATCAAAGCGGGGAAGAGGAATGCGGGTCTTGCTTATTTTGAACCATTAAACGTGGTTGATTTGGTGATTGAAAAGAAAAACGGGAAGTCGTTGTCTCGCATTGTCGAAGCCAAAATGAATGCAACTTCAGGATTGGGCTGGATGGATCCTGCTAAAAATGCCATTGCTTTTTTTCTGGCTGAATGTCTTTATCGTATTTTGCGCGAATCAACGGTTGACAGGGAACTTTATCATTTTATCAAACGATCGGTTGATTTATTGAACTCATTAAACAGAGGCGTTGCCAATTTTCATCTGGCATTTTTATTGCAAATGACAAAATATTTGGGTTTTTATCCCAATACGGAACATAACTCGATCGTAGTTTTTTTTGATATGCTCAATGGTGTTTTTGTTGCTGAAAGGCCAACCCATTCATTTTATTTGGCATCCGAAGAGAGTAACTTATTGTTCAAATTGCTTCGAATGAATTATTTGAACATGCACTTTTTCCGATTTTCACGTCAAGAACGGGTTCAAATCTTAGATCATCTTTTAAATTATTATCGCATTCATTTGCCGGAGTTTGGAACCATATCATCGCTTTCTGTTTTGACGGATCTTTTTGACACTTGATGATCTCTGGATGGAACTGAGCGATCAATGTTCTGATTATAAATGTGGTAGTCTTCATCTTAAAAATGTAATGCTTATGGTGCCTGATTATATGCGAAAACCTTTTACGTTTGATCGGGTGATCAGACTGATCCTTGGATTGGGTGTTCTCGTTATCTTATTTTTGCTTCTCAAACGATTAAGCGGTGTTTTATTGCCATTTTTTATTGGTTGGCTGATTTCATACATGATTAATCCTTTGGTAGATTTTGTACAAACACGCATAAGAATTCACAACCGTGTTTTGGCTGTATTTATTTCATTGATAGCTATTTTGTTGTTTTTTTCAGGATTGATTTATTTTTTAATCAGTCCTGTTTCCACTGAAATTCAGCATGCATCGCAGTTGATTCAACGCTATTTGATTGATCCTAAAACTAATGAATGGCATATTCCATTTGTTCCCGAAGCGTGGCAGTCCTATCTTCAAACACATTATTCCTATCAGGATATTGAAAAACTGCTTAATAGTGATACGTTTATGACTACGTTGAGTAAAATTCAACCTCATTTTATTAATTTACTCTCGGGAACGTTTCAGGTGATTATCAATTTGATGGTTGTTTTTGTGGTATTGCTCTATGTCATTTTTATTTTGATTGATTATCAGAAAATTACTAATGGATGGAGCGCTATTTTACCAGTTCGTTATCGTCCTTTTTTTGAAGGACTTTTTGAAGATGTCACTCAAGGAATGAATCGATATTTTCGTGGTCAAGCTTTGGTTTCAGCTTCGGTGGGTGTGATTTGCGTGATCGGTTTTTCGATTTTGGGTTTGCCCTTGGCTATTATAATGGGGCTTTTTATTGGTCTTCTAACCATGATTCCTTATATGCAATGGTTCGGTTATATCCCGGTTATTTTGCTTTTGGGTTTGAAATCCATTGAAACAGGGCAAAGTTTTTCGTTGCTGTTGTTGGGATTGTTCATCGTTATTGTGGTGGAAGAGGCTGCTCAAAATCTTTATTTGATCCCCAAAATCATGGGAAAAGTTACCGGAATGAAACCTGCATTGATTTTATTGTCTCTGTCGATTTGGGGTTCTTTGTTAGGGGTCATTGGAATGATTATTGCGCTTCCCATGACTACGATCATGATTTCTTACTACAAAAGATATGTTTTGGCTTCAGATGAAGAATCAACGGGCACTACAAACGAAACATGATGCCTGCCGTAATCGAAATAACCTGATTCCCTGAACTTCCAAAATAATCGCTGGCTTTGTTGGGGAAAATGTCACTTAATCCGTAACCGTATCGTCCTTCAAAAAAGACGTTGAAGCGTTTGGTGTGCAGTTCTAATCCGGTTCCTCCGCAAATGCCATAATCAAATTTTGTGGAAATGGGCATTGTGTATTCAGGATTGGTAAGCGTGGAAAGGTTTGTCGTAGTGTTTTGTGATAGTAAATAACCAATTTTTGGGCCAAGGTTTAAAAACCATCCGATTCGACCATTTGTGAAAAAATGAGTCATCACAGGAACTTCCACATAGTTCAATTGACGTTGATAAAAGGAATTTCCTGTTTGTTCTTTCCATCCTCTTTGCGAATAATTCATTTCAAATTGGAGCCCAAAGTGAGACTCTGAAACAAAACAAACGGATAATCCACCCATTTTGCCTAAAAGAGTTGCTTGGCTTATTTGAGGATAAAAGCTTATGCTCGAAAGCGTTAACCCGTAGTTGCCGCCAATCAATAAATAGGGATGAAATTTTTCTTGTGCCTGTAGCTGATTTTTGGGAAACAACAACAACGCAAATCCAATCAACAGAACGATTCGGCCTGTTCTTTTTGTCGTTTTCAGTGCCCGACTTGGTAGCACATTCCGGTCAAAACGGATTCTTTTCATTTCGATTGTAACGTAGTGGGTTGTTTTGTCGTCAAGGGGTGAACTTCAGTGATGCCCTGAGGTGAGCTGTAATAAAGCAATTTCATTTCTTTGTTAATCCATCCACCGTTTAGACCAACTTTCTGAAAATGAAATTGTGATTGAATGGACGGTTCATCGTACGAAAACAGTTTATTTTCCGAATTACTGGAAGGCGAACGTGTCCACACGTTGATCAAAAAAGAAGTTAAGTCATAGCCTAACAGATCAAAACGCATTGCACTGGTATATGTGGGTTGTACATGAAACCAATGATAAAAAGATTGGTCATACGCAGCTAACTGCTTTTGATTGTTGATGTTGAACAACGAAGTAAAGTATAAATGAGGAAAGATGCCTTGTTCAGGCTCCCAGTCGGGAAAACCGAAAACCGATACATTATTGTGTTTTAGCGCGATTGTTCCTAATGTTCTCAGATATGGGACGACATCGTCGGTGTTGTCATCGCCGATCACCACAATGGTTGGTTTTGAAGGATTGACGAATGATTCTAAGGTGTTTAGTTGATTTGGAAGGGTGATGGTTTGAAATGGAATATGCGACTTGGTTAATTTTTTTTCCAAACATTGCACAAACATGGCTCCGGTATTGGAAGGATCCTGAACGGATGCAACATGCCCAATGACAATATTTTGACGACTGAATTGTTGCGCAAAAAGAGACGCTGACACTTCACATTGCCACCACAAAGGTGGATTAAATTGAATCAAATATGGATTTGAAGCTATGTCTTGTACTTGAGATGAAAAAGGAATGATGGTGTAGATTTTGTGCGTTTTGGCAAATGCAGAAATGGTTTGCACCTGACCTGCATAAGCCGGCCCGATGATGAAATCAACATGCCATAATGGACTTTCTTTATTCAGTAATGGCAATAAATTGTCACTGTTTTTTTCCACGTCATACGTATAAACATCTGCGGACACGCCTTCTTCTTTTGCTTTGTACAATGCTAACAAAACGCCTTGATAAAAATTTACAAATTTATCAATTGTTCCATCTGTTTTTTGTCCATCCAATGAGAACGGGAGCAACACGGCAATCTTTAGCGTTTTGTTTTTCTTTGCTAAGGGCGTGTTGTTGTTTTCCGGCAATGTTTTTTCGACGGTAGGTTTTGGCGTTGTGGGGATCTCTTTTTTAGTTGAAGCAGAAGCAACTTCGTTGGTTGGGATCTTAATTTCAGTGCCTGCTTTCAATCCGTTCATTGCTGGATTAGCTTGTTGAATGGCATCTACGGTAACCTGATAGCGGCGGCTTAAACTATACAAAGTTTCACCGGGTTGCACTTTGTGCATAATGGAAGCGTTTTGTCCGGAGTTTGATTTTAGGCTATCATGTTTTGTGGGAGCTGTTTTTTGCTGTGGCGAATTGTTTGCAGGTGTTGTAATCTCTTTTGGAATAATGGGAGGAATAATAAGAACTTCTCCGTCTTTAATGCCTTTTGCTGCTTCCGGATTAAGAGCTACAATCGCATCTACGGTTGTTCCATAAAGGTAAGCTATGGAATAGAGCGTTTGTTTTTTTGTGACAACATGTTTTCTAAATTCGGTTGTTTGCGGTTCAATGGGAATTTTAATTTGCTGTCCCACCTGAATCGCTTCCGTTATAGTTGGATTAGCTGCCAATATGTCAGCTTGTGTAATATTAAATTTACGTGCAATGGCAAACAGTCCTTCTTGTGGCTGAACGGTGTACAGAAAATAACGGTTTCCGTTTTCCTGAATCATTGGGTAGTTTTCTTGTTGAGCTGTAGCCGAAAAAAGCAAAATAAAAGCTATGATAAAGCTTAAACTTAGTTGGACTGACTTTTTCATACGTTGAATTTATTTTTTAACGCTAAGGATGTATGGAACTTGCCAAGATAATCATTTCGTTGATAATAAGTACTTTTATGACTTGTTTCATCCATTTGTTTTTTTATTGTCGCAATGAACGTGATCCGCTTTTGTTCAAAATAGGCCTGCGAACTAGTTAGTTGAAGTCACATGAAAAAGGTTTCTCATTGGGGCTTTGTTTTCTGCTTTGTTTTGATTGATTGACTTCACGATGAATGTTGTTTTTCATCTCTATCCGATGGTGTTATGACGGCCATACCAATTCATTCGTTGCTTCTCTTACAGATCATTGGGTTATTTCGGTTCTTTTCGCAATGTATTGACTAAATCATTGAATGCCATTACTTGTTCTTCACCGGTATGCATGTTTTTAAGTTTCACGGTTTGTTCCTTCATTTCGCTTTCCCCTAACATCACAACCCAATCTACCTGTTTTTGATTGGCATAATTCATTTGTTTCTTGATTTTTACTGCTTCAGGATAAATTTCTGCATTGATTCCCGATTGTCGAACCAAATGTAATAAATTTAATGCGACTTTCTGCTCTTCTTCTCCGAAATTCAGGAAAAGGACAGAAGTTTTTTCTGTTAAAGTTTCAGGAAATGCATTTAATTGTTGCAGCACGTCGTAAATTCGATCAGCTCCAAAGGAAATGCCGACGCCTGACACATTATTTAAACCGAAAACTCCGGTTAAGTTGTCATAACGTCCTCCACCACTGATACTTCCAATTTGAACATCATTGGCTTTTACTTCAATGATCACCCCGGTATAATAGTTTAATCCCCGCGCCAGTGTTACATCGAGTTCTACCTGATTTCGGATCGGGAATGGTTTTAACCACTCCAAAATGGTTTGCAACTCTTGTATGCCTTCTAATCCGACAGAAGCTTCAGTCAGGGTTGTTTTAAGCTGATTGATTTTTTCTTCCATTGATCCTTTCATCAAGAAAATAGGCTGTAACTGATCAATAGCTGATGGTGGAATTCCTTTGGCTGCCAATTCTAAGTTGACGTTGTCAATGCCTATTTTATCCAATTTGTCAATGGCAACTGTCAATTCGGTTATTTTGTTGTCGGCTCCAATAAGTTGAGCAAAACCACTTAAAATTTTACGATGGTTGAGTTTGATGGTGACTTTGATGTTTAGTTGGTGAAAAACCTCGTCAATCAATTGAATCAGTTCGACCTCATTCAAGAGCGAATTGCTGCCAATGACATCGGCATCGCACTGATAAAACTCACGATAACGTCCTTTTTGAGGCCTGTCAGCGCGCCAAACAGGTTGAATTTGATATCGTTTAAATGGGAATGTGATTTGATCACGATGTTGAACAACATAACGCGCAAAAGGGACAGTCAAGTCATAACGCAATCCTTTTTCGGCAATTTTCGGGGTAATTTTGGCGCTGTTTTTGCTCATCCAATCAACCTCATCCACCGATGCAGCAAAATTTCCTGAATTCAGAATTTTAAATAATAATTTATCTCCTTCTTCTCCATATTTTCCCATCAATGTTGACAGGTTTTCAATGGCTGGAGTTTCAATTTGACTAAAACCATATAAATGAAAGATGCGCCGGATTGTATTGAAAATATAGTTGCGTTTTGTCATTTCTTCCGGCGAAAAATCGCGGGTGCCTTTAGGAATGGAGGGTTGTTGCATAAAGAATTTATTTTTGATGCAAAGTTAACGAAAAACAAGAAGTGCACCAACCCTTTCATCAAGCTCTTTTATTCTGAAAAACATACGCTCAAATGACCTCCAATGAGCCGCAATATCTTGAAATATGAGATTTAATGAGTATTTTGTCCAATTGGATCGATTCATGGTGAAAAACATCACACCTTTCTCTAAAAGCGTTGCCCAAAACGTATAGATGGAGTTTGTTTTTTAAATGTTGTTTTGAAACAAAAATAACACTATATTTGCAGTCTCAAAAATGATAGTTAATAATACATCAATAAATTAGGAGGAACATACTATAGCTATTTCAAAGTTCATGAAGAACGACAGACTTAAAGAATTACATCGAATTAATGAGCGTATTCGAGAAAAAGAGGTTCGCTTAGTTGGAGACAACGTGGAAATGGGAGTTTATCCCATCGAAGAAGCATTAAGGAAAGCCGATGATTTAGGGCTTGATTTAGTTGAAATATCACCCAATGCGGTACCTCCTGTTTGCCGTATTATTGATTATCAGAAATTCCTTTATCAACAGAAAAAACGAGAAAAAGAGATGAAGTTGAAAGCCGCCAAAGTGGTGGTGAAAGAAGTTCGGTTTGGACCTCAAACGGATGAACATGACTACAACTTCAAACTCAAACATGCCATCGAGTTCTTGAAAGAAGGCAACAAAGTGAAAGCCTATGTGTTTTTCAAAGGGCGTTCAATTCTTTTTAAGGAACAAGGTGAAGTGCTGTTGCTTCGTTTTGCCAATGATTTGGAAGAATATGCCAAAGTGGATTCACTTCCTACTTTGGAAGGTAAACGCATGATCATCATGCTTTCACCAAAGAAGACGAAATGACGAACCATTTCTTTTTCATCAGCATTCATCAACAGTTGAATCTTTTTAATATATAAACAACATGCCAAAAATGAAGACTAATTCCGGTGCAAAAAAAAGGTTTACCCTTACCGGAACAGGGAAAATTAAACGTAAACATGCATTTAAGAGTCACATTCTGACCAAAAAGACCAAAAAACAAAAACGTAATTTAACTCATGCATCGCTCGTGAGTGTTCCGGATTTGAATAATGTCAAAACCATGTTGCGTATTAAGTAATCGTATTGTTATTGTTTAACCGAATGTTTAGCATGAAGTTCGATTTTCAACAATCGACGCTACCATTCACAATGTAAATTAATTATGCCAAGATCAGTAAATCACGTTGCTTCCAGAGCACGTCGTAAGAAAGTATTGAAATTAACCCGTGGTTATTTTGGTGCTCGCAAAAATGTATGGACCGTTGCCAAAAACACATGGGAAAAAGGGTTGTTGTATGCTTATCGCGATCGTAAAAACAAGAAACGCAGCTTTCGAGCTTTATGGATTCAACGAATCAATGCTGCTGCCCGTTTAGAAGGAATGTCTTATTCTAAATTGATGGGTGCGCTGCACAAAGCCGGAATCGTGATGAATCGTAAAGTATTGGCCGATCTCGCCATGAATCACCCGGAAGCGTTCAAAGCTATCGTTGAGAAAGCTAAAAATGCTTAGTTAGATAGATACTCATCACATTGATTTTGAAAAGCCGCTCACTTTTTTGAGGCGGCTTTTTTACTATTATTCCATTTCTCTGATTTTAGCTGATTTCATCTGAAGGTTTGCCTGTTTTCGATGTTTTGTTTTTATCTTTAGTTTCATATTCATCCGTTCTTTTATGCTTTATTTATCACACACACTTCCAAATGGATTACGCATGGTGCATTTTCCCGATGACGGTCCTGTAGCCTATTGCGGATTTGCCGTTAACGTGGGAACGCGTGATGAATCTGACAAGCAACATGGCTTGGCTCATTTTGTTGAACACATGTTGTTCAAAGGAACGATCCACCGAAAGGCATGGCATATTCTGAACAGTATGGATGCTGCAGGAGGCGAGTTAAATGCATTTACGACCAAGGAAGAAACGTTTGTTTATGCCGTTTTTCTTGAAAATGCTTTTGAAAAGGCCATTGATTTGATGGCTGATATGATAATGAATCCTACGTTTCCTGAAAAAGAGATGTCGAAAGAGGCTACTATAATTTTAGACGAGATTGAATCGTACAATGATGCTCCGTCAGAGCTTATTTTTGATGATGCTGAAGCACTTTTGTTTCAATCTTATCCAATGGGACGATCCATTTTAGGCACCAAGAAAAGTGTCATGTCATTTTCTCAAGATGACTTAATGTCCTTTCATGCTGATCATTACAGCAGCGATCGAATGATCTTTTTTTCTTTAGGGAAAACGGATTTTAGAAAAATCATTCGATGGGGAGAAAAATATCTTCTGACCCTTCAACCATCCAAATCTCCCTATCAACGCCTTTTTCCTGAACGTTATGTGCCAACGCATCACACGGTGAAAAAAAAGACCTCTCAAGTTCATTACATTCTTGGAAATCGCGCATATTCCATGTTGCATCCCAATCGAATGGCTTTCTATTTGTTAAACAATATTTTAGGTGGACCTGGAATGAATAGCCGACTTAATCTGGCTTTACGTGAACGAAGCGGTTTGGTGTATAACATAGAATCGACGTTTACTTCTTACTCGGACACAGGAACCTTTTTTGTCTATTTTGCGACTGACCCGAAGCATTTGGGACAGTGTGAATCTTTGTTGAAAAAAAATTTGACCCAATTGAAGGATCAACCCATCACATCGCATCAGTTGTCAAAAGCAAAACATCAGCTTCTGGGTCAACTGGCTATTGCTGCCGAAAATAAAGAAAATGTAGCGCTAAGTTTTGGGCGCAGTATGCTACATCTTGGATTTTATGAAAGTTTGAATGACATCATGGCAGAGCTGACGAAAGTGACACCCGAAGATGTGCAACGAGTTGCTCAAGAAATTTTCAATGAGGAACAATTTTCCACGTTGGTTTATAAAACGAATAAAGATTCTTAAATGATGTCTTTAATTTGATCGATTCTCATTTTTGGCATTTTTTTTGCTGGGTTATCATGTTTTGCTTCAACAACTTTTAGCATGAAAAAGTTGGAAAAGGCAAGAAAAATGATTAACTTTGTAAACTTATCTTTGTCATTATATCACATGAGACAATTAAAAATCACCAAATCCATTACAAATAGAGAAAGCGCTTCACTCGACAAATATCTTCAGGAGATTGGTCGTGAAGAGTTGATTACAGTGGAAGAAGAAGTTAATTTGGCACAACGTATTCGGCGAGGGGATCGTCGCGCATTAGAGAAATTAACGAGAGCCAATTTGCGTTTTGTTGTGTCTGTGGCCAAACAGTATCAAAATCAGGGTTTGAGTCTGCCTGACTTGATCAACGAAGGAAATCTCGGATTGATAAAGGCGGCTGAAAAGTTTGATGAAACAAGAGGCTTTAAATTCATCTCCTATGCTGTGTGGTGGATCCGTCAGTCGATTTTGCAAGCGTTGGCTGAACAGTCGCGTATTGTGCGTTTGCCATTGAATCAGGTTGGATCGCTCAATAAAATCAATAAAGCATTTTCGAAATTTGAACAAGAAAATGAACGTCGTCCTTCAGCAGAAGAATTAGCTGAGAAATTGGATATTCCGGTGGAGAAAATTGCCGAAACCATGAAAGTGTCAGGACGTCATATTTCTGTTGATGCTCCCTTTGTTGAAGGCGAAGATAACAGTTTGCTCGATGTTTTGATCAACGAAGATGCCCCACATGCTGATCGCGGATTAATTAACGAGTCATTGTCATTGGAAATTGATCGTGCTCTGTCAACTTTGAGTGAACGCGAGGGCGAAATTATCAAAATGTTTTTTGGCATTGGCCGTCCCGAAATGACGTTGGAAGAAATTGGCGATGAGTTTGGTTTAACTCGTGAAAGAGTACGTCAAATTAAAGAAAAAGCAATCAGAAGATTACGAACTAATTCGCGTAATAAACTATTAAAAAGCTTTTTAGGTTGATCATTGTTGATTGATGGTTAAATAGCCCGTTCATTTTGATGAACGGGTTTTTTTTTGATCTGCTTGTCGAAACTTGACTTATTGAAGAACTTAATAGTTAATTGATTTATAAATATTTATGTTTATAATTTTACCTTTGTTTTTAAGATTGCCACAACTGAATTATCCTAATAAATAAATGGTGATGCCCATGATGAGCATGCCGCTGATGAGACCGAATCGTGTCAAGGTATGTTTGCCATAGCATTCAGCTGAAGGCAGTAATTCAATGAGTGCAATGTAAATCATTGTTCCTGAGACAGCTCCTAAAACGATGGCTTGTAAAAGAGGCGTCCATGACGGAAGTAAAAAAATCCATGCTAAGACAGCTCCTAATGGAGATGCCATTCCCGTTAGAATGCTGACGAGAAAAGCGAATCCTTTTTTGCCCGTTGCCTGATAGATGGGTGCTGAAATGGACATTCCAATGGGAATATTGTGAAGAATAATGGCAAATAAAATAGGAATCGCTACATTGATATGTGCAATTCCCACGGTAAAAATGGCAATTCCTTCAGGTACGTTGTGAAGAGAAACGGCAATGGCTATCAGAATGCCAACTCTTTTTAAGTGTGTCAGTGATGAAGGGTCGCCATTTGTGTGTTCATGAATGTGCCCTTCAGCCGGATTATGTTCATGATGTGGTGCTATCCAGTCCAGAACGAGCATGATGATGACCCCCGAAAAGAATGTGACAAGCCACCAAAAGAATGAATTTTTTGCTCCTAACGTTTCTGAAAATAAAGATTGACTCTCAGGGAAGATATCCGCAAACGAGACAAACAGAAGCACACCGGCGGCTAATCCCAATGAATAGGAAAGAAAGGATCGATTGGATCGATGAGTGAAAAAAGTCAGCCAACTCCCAATGGCAGTAGAAAGTCCGGCGATTAAAGTGAGTGAAAAAGCAATGATGATGGATGATGAGATCATAAGCGTTCAATCATTTGTGGCATTCGCTATTGGCTAAAAGCGTTAGTTTGGTGATGAATAAGTTGAAACTACATTCCCTGAACGGATGAGCAAAAACAATGCCAATGGGTTAGTTTGGTATAAAGCAAAAGAGTGGCGTCACACAATGGCACACATGTCAATGAATCTCCTCGCGATTGAAAGGAGTCATTTGGTAGACGAAATAGTTTAGCCAATTGGTAAACAGCAGATTGGCATGACCTCTCCAACGAACCAATGGTGGTTTTGAAACGTCGTCCTGTTGATAATAGTGTAAGGGAGGTTCAATTGGCAATCCTTTTGCTAAGTCGCGTTTGTATTCCTGGTCTAACGTGTTGGGAGCATATTCAGCATGACCGGTAATGAAAAAATCTCTTCCGTCACGTGCCATCACCATGTAAATGCCTGCTTCACTCGATTCAGATAAAATGGTTAGCGCTTCATTGGCAACAATATCTTCTTTTCTAACTTCGGTGTGTCTGCTGTGTGGAACATAAAACAAGTCGTCAAAGCCTCTGAAAATAGGGTTTAATGGGGTCTTGATTGTATGTTCAAATATCCCAAACATTTTTTTAGGTAAAGGATATTTGGGAATATGATAAAAATGATATAAGCCTGCTTGTGCTGCCCAGCAGATATAAAGGGTAGAAGTGACGTGCGTTTGAGCCCAATCAAAAATTTCAGTCAGTTCTTTCCAATAAGTCACTTCTTCAAAGTCGAGCATTTCCACCGGTGCTCCGGTGATGATCATTCCGTCGTATTTTTTATTTCGGATCGCATTGAATGTGGTGTAAAACATCATCATGTGTTCAAGGGGCGTGTTTTTCGACGTATGAGTTTTCAGTTTTAAAAAGTCGATTTCAATCTGCAGCGGCGAATTGGACAACAGCCTGATAAGATCCGTTTCAGTTGTGATTTTTATGGGCATTAAGTTAAGAATGACGATGTTCAATGGACGAATATCTTGCGATGAAGCACGTGACGTGTCCATGATGAAGATATTTTCACGTTTTAATTGTTCAATTGCTGGTAATTGATCGGGAATATTGACAGGCATAATAAATCGTTTTGGTTTGACGCAGTAACATTATTTTAATCCTTTTCAGTGGTCAAAAGGACTTTTACAGAGGTTTCACACTATGATGTGAGATGCTTTGATGTCTTTGTTAATAAAAATAGAGGCGGAAGTTTCAAATTTTTCTACCGACTCTGTGGTCAGATAATGGCAAGTTCCATTTTTTGAACAACGCTCTGCTAATGTAGCATGTCTTTTCAAATAATCATCTAAACGGTCGGCGATGATTGGACCTTGAATGATGATTGATACCGTAGATGGCGTATATTTGCGGATTTTTTCAATTAACAAAGGATAATGGGTACATCCAAGTACTAAAGTGTCGATGTCAGGATCAGCGATAAAAAGATGATTCAGATTTTTCTCAACAAAATAATCGGCTCCCGGAGATAAATGTTCTCCATTTTCGACTAAAGGAACCCACATGGGGCAAGCTTCGGAAACGATCGTAATATCAGGAAAAAGTTTCGCTATTTCAATTTCGTACGATTGAGATTGAACGGTCCCCGTTGTTCCAACAATGCCGACGTGTCTGGTTTGAGTGATGTTGCCAATGTGCTCGACTGTTGGGCGAATGACGCCAAGCACTCTTCTCGTCGGATCAATGCGGGGTAAATCATGTTGTTGAATGGTTCGTAATGCTTTGGCCGAAGCTGTGTTACATGCTAATATGATGAGCTGACAATTCAATTCAAACAATTTTTTCACGCTTTCCAACGTATATTGATAAACAACATCAAAAGAGCGTGTTCCGTAAGGCGTTCGGGCATTGTCCCCAAGATAAAGATAATCATAGTGAGGCAAGCGTTTTTGAATCGAATCAAGGATGGTTAATCCTCCATAGCCGGAATCAAAAATGCCGATAGGGCCGATATTCCTTGTGTTGGAAAATGACATGCTATTTTCTGTTATTGAGTTCTTGCTGACTTTTGACTTTGAACTCGTCAGGATTTGCCTGAATGATTTGTTTTTTAAAATCGTCCGGGTATCCAGGACGATCAATCGTTGGAGGAATGCCAGCAGCATTCTGAACGAACTTACCGTCTTTTTCGATTTTGATATTTCCGTCTAAATATTTGACTAATAAATATTCACCTAATTTTTTCCATGCTGCGGTGACTGCTTCAGCTTGTGTATCACTAAACTCGGTGAGAAAATCAATGGCGGCTATTGAATCAGTCGTCATTAAATAGGCTGCTGTTTTGTCAATGGCCGGTGTGAGTATGGAGAATTTCTTTTCCCATGCTGCCTGTTCTTTGTTAATGTCCTGAATCATGTAACTGTATTTGCTGTACGCCATGTTGGAAACCCAATTAAAAATCCAAAAAGCAGAAGTCCAGGAAAATTGCAATAAACTGCCATTGTGTTCGGAAAAACATTCAGGCACTTTATTGATTCCGCAATACATTGGTACATATTCCGAACAAGAAGCATCATCCACCCCAAACCATAGAATTCCTCCTACGGGATTAGGAAGCCAATCCCTCATTTCGGCCACAAAAGTAAATCCTGTTTGATAAGTGGCTGTGGGACGTTCGTGCATGTATTCTTGTCCGTTGTAATTCCATGTCAAAGGACTACATCGCAACGGCGAACCAAACGGTCCAGCTCCAACTCCTTTGGTAATATCCAATTCGGTCCCTTCGTAGTGATCGCGCATGTCATGCATGAGTTCATGCAGTGTCACACGATGTGATGGCTTGATCCATAATGGCATTCGTTCTTTCGTTTCCCCTTTGATATAAGTGATGTATTTATTCATAGTTGTATCCATTTTTCTGAAAAACGACCAGACGCGAGCTTCGCATGCGCGCAAAGCGACATAATCCAAAGGAGCGTAGGTGTCAGAAAAACTAAAGTCTTTGTTGGTTCCGTTGTAGTATCCTTTTGAACGGGCGAATGAAATGACATCGGGAGAAAAGAGACAATTATTCGGGTCATCCAATGGGAATGTGGTGATACGAGCTTGATTGGCATGAGCTGAAACACAGTCATCGGGAATACGTTCGGCAACCCAAACCGCACCTTTATTTTTAGGTCCTTTGCCGACCATTTCTAAAATCCACACTTCGTCAGGATCTCCGATGGAAAACGATTCGCCTTCGCTTCCATATCCATATTCATTAACTAAAGAAGTCATTACTTTGATGGCTTCGCGGGCTGTTTTGGCTCGTTGCAATGTGATGTACATCAGGCTTCCATAATCGAGCACAGCGGTTGTGTCAACTAATTCCGGTCGGCCTCCAAAAGTTGTTTCTCCGATAGTCACTTGATATTGATTCATGTTTCCAACCACTGAATAGGTATGTTCAGCCTGTGCAATCTTCCCTCTATAATTTCCTGTATCCCAGTCATAAATATCCATCATGGTGCCTTTGGGATAATTGGCGGCGGGGCGATAATAGAGTGCACCGAATAAAAAATAAGAATCGGCATTGTAGGAGATATAGGTTGCCCCCGTAGCACTCGCCTTTTTTCCAACTAAAAAATTGGTACATGCTTGGATTTGGTTAATAAAAGCTGTCAGAATGGCAAATAGGAGAAGGATACGCATTTTCATAAATAATCAGTTTTTGGTTGAAAGGATCTGAATGACTTACTGGTGTAAATATATGACTTTTTGTTAGTTATAAGTAGTTTGTTGGGTTTTTCTCAAATTCTTTTTCTTGGCATAAGGCACGTTATGAAATAGACAAGACAACGACCGGAATCATTTCCCTTTGTCGTTATCCGCTGTATGATGTTCAACCGAATGCCTATCTCTGACGTTCACTCAGCAATCGGCTGACGTATTTGCCGATGATGTCAAACTCCAAATTGACTACTGATCCGACGGTGATTTGATTGAAATTGGTATGTTCGTACGTATATGGAATAATAGCAATTGAAAAACTGTTCGGCTTGGAATGGACCACTGTCAGGCTAACGCCATTGACAGCAATGGATCCTTTCTCAACCGTCAGATAACCTTGTGCTTTCATTTGAGAGGTGGTTTTGTAACTGAACGAATAGTACCAACTTCCTTGCGCTAATTGGACATCAGTACAAATAGCCGTTTGATCGACATGTCCCTGTACGATGTGTCCGTCCAGACGTTCATTGAGCATCATGCTTCTTTCGAGGTTCACTTTGCTGCCAATTTGCAAAAGTCCTAAGTTGGATTTATCTAATGTTTCTTGAACAGCCGTAACGGTGTAAACGTCGTTTTTGATGTCGATCACCGTCAGACAAACTCCATTATGAGCGACACTTTGATCAATTTTCAATTCATTGGTGAATGAACAACGCAACGAAATGTTGAGATTTGTTTTGTCGTATTGCAATTCGACCACTTCGCCGGCTTCTTCAATAATTCCTGAAAACATTGTAAACGATTTTTTTAGGTTAGATTTTTATTCATGAGAAGACGAGCTTCTCTTATCTATGTTATTAATAATCAATATTCTGTGTCTGTTTCTTCTGAAAATCAGACAAGATACAAATGTATAAAAAGTGTAGTATATCAACAAATGAGTGCATAAAGAAACTCCTCTTCCAATGGTTCAGTTGAAAGAGGAGTTTCAAAAAAGTTAAAAATCAAAGAAGATTTATTTTGCCAGTTGATTCACATGCTTGGCTAATTTTGATTTCAAATTGTTTGCTTTATTTTTGTGAATCATATTGCGTTTGGCTAATTTATCCAGCATTGAAGCCACCTTTGGATATAAAGAAGCTGCCTCAGCAGGATCTTTCAAATTGCGTAAAGAGCGCACGGCATTTCGTGCTGTTTTTGCATAATAACGATTATGCAACCTCTTTTTTTCGGTTTGACGAATTCTTTTTACAGATGATTTGTGGTTTGCCATAGTGATTAATTATATGTCGTTGGGTAGCCCATAGGGGAATCGAACCCCTCTTTCAAGAATGAAAATCTTGCGTCCTAACCGATAGACGAATGGGCCTCTTGTTGTTTCAAAAGCGGTGCAAAGATACATTGCTTATTTGAAATTACAAAATATGTTGACTACTTTTTTTGTTTCATTCTTCTTTCATGTCAATTTGCTTTGATCAAATGATTTTAAATTTATCTTACTGATGTTTTTATCACATTAAGGATCAAATGATTATGAGGCTTATTCTTTTTTGCCTCTTCTCTGTGATTACTCCTATTTTCGTGCGTTGAGTTCAATGGCACATCTATTGTTAAAGGGATTGATTACGTTAATGATTCAAAATGAATGAGTTGATAATATTTTTATTTTGCTGAATATCAATATTATATGTTTCAGTGCATTTGTTTTGAAGATCATCATAACACAAAAGATCTGACATATTGACAGCTTAAATAAATTGATTGACATGGATATAGTATTTAATAAAATGATGGGTGATAATTCAGATGAACCTTCAGGCTATCTTTCCATAGTGGCAGAAGCAAATGATTCGGAAAATATGACTTTTCAGTCGGACGAGTTGTTTCCTATTTTGCCTTTACGAAATATGGTTATGTTGCCGAACATCGTATTGCCCATTACTGTGAGTCGAAACAAATCATTACGTTTGGTTCGGGAAGTGTATAAAAACAACGGTGTCTTGGCTGCTATTTCACAAAGAGACATTAAGGTGGATGATCCCTCAATGGCTGATTTGTATTTAGTAGGCACGCTGTCGCGAATTGTCCGAATTTTGGAAATGCCTGATAATTCCACAACGGTCTTGTTGCAAGGAATAAAACGATTTCAATTGTTGGAGATGACCACCAACATGCCGTATCATCAGGGTTTTGTTAAAACGTTGGACGATGAAGTTCCCAGTGAAGATAACCGCGTTTTTGTTGCTTTAATTGAAGCCATTAAAGAATTAGCCATTAAAATCATTCAAAATTCAGGGACCATTCCTCCGGAAACCTCTTTTGCTATTCGAAATATTGATAATCCGGAGCAATTGATTAATTACATTATTGGGAATTTTGCCATTAAAATTCCGGAAAAGCAACGATTGCTTGAGATGGACGAGTTGGAAGAACGAGGTTATCAACTGCTCGAGATTTTGAACAAGGAGTCTCAATTGCTTGAAATTAAGGCAAGTATTCAGGCTAAGGCACGTGAAGATATTGATCAACAACAGCGTGAATATTTCTTGCAGCAGCAAATGAAGACCATTCAGGATGAATTGGGTGGAGGAACAGCCGAACAGCAAATCAATGAAATGAGAGCCAAAGCTGCCACCAAGAAATGGAGCAAAGAGGTGGCCGAAATCTTCGAAAAAGAATTGAATAAGTTGGAGCGTACTCATCCTCATTCGCCGGATTATCCCGTACAAATGAACTATGTGGAGACGATTCTTGAATTGCCTTGGAATGAATACACAAAAGATAATTTTGATTTAAAAAGAGCGCAACGTACCTTGAATCGTGACCATTTTGGTTTGGAAAAAGTGAAAGAAAGAATCTTGGAACATCTGGCTGTCTTAAAATTAAAAGGTGATTTGAAATCGCCTATTTTATGCCTTTACGGCCCTCCGGGCGTCGGGAAAACATCCCTGGGAAAATCGATTGCCGAAACGTTGAATCGCAAATACATTCGGATTTCTTTAGGAGGATTACACGACGAAGCTGAGATTCGAGGGCATCGTAGGACTTATATTGGTGCCATGCCCGGGCGTATTATTCAAAATATTAAAAAAGTCGGTTCGGCCAATCCGGTGATGGTGTTGGACGAAATAGACAAAGTAAGTTCCGATTTCAAGGGAGATCCATCGTCTGCTTTGTTGGAAGTGCTTGATCCTGAACAAAATTCCACTTTTCACGATAATTATTTGGACATTGACTTTGATTTGTCGAAAGTGTTGTTTATTGCAACGGCCAATACGACACAAACCATTTCTCAGCCATTGCTTGATCGAATGGAATTAATTGATGTCAGTGGCTATATTACTGAAGAGAAAATTGAAATTGCAAGTCGTCATTTAGTGCCTCGTCAACGTGATAATCATGGGTTGACCAAAGAACAATGTGTTTTTCCGAAAGAGACATTGCGTTCCGTCATTGAGTTCTACACGCGAGAATCAGGTGTGCGTGAGTTAGATCGAAAGATTGCAAAAATCATGCGCCAAGTGGCTAAGAAAGTTGCTACTAACGAAGAATACAATCCAACCATTCAACCGGAAGATTTGAAAAGTTATTTGGGCGGAGCGCCTTTTACCAAAGATTTGTATGAAGGAAACGATTATGTAGGCGTTGTGACCGGTTTGGCATGGACAGCCGTTGGTGGTGAAATATTATTTATTGAAACTTCGTTGAGCAAGTCGAAATCACCTTCATTGACATTAACCGGCAACTTGGGAAATGTCATGAAAGAATCGGCTGTGTTGGCGCTGGAGTACATCAAATCGCATGCTTCGATATGGAACATTGATGAATCCTTATTTGAAACCATGAGTGTGCATCTGCACGTTCCTGAAGGAGCGATTCCAAAGGATGGCCCATCGGCCGGCATTACAATGGTAACAGCTTTAGCATCAGCATTTACGGGAAGGAAAGTAAGAAAAGCGTTAGCCATGACCGGCGAAATGACTTTGCGTGGAAAAGTGTTGCCGGTGGGAGGTATCAAAGAAAAAATCTTAGCTGCCAAAAGAGCAAATATTAAAGAAATTATTTTAAGTGCCGAAAATCAAAAAGATATTGAGGAAATTAAGCCATCTTATTTGAAAGGGTTAAAATTTCATTTTGTGAACGACATCACTGAAGTGTTGGAAATTGCTTTGTTGGCAAAATAACCGCTTATTTTTTTCGAAACACAATGAAAGCTGAATGGTGCATTGCATCATGTCAGCTTTTTTTGTTGCAAATTCATCACAGGCGGGACAGGGTCGTGTCTATTTTGAAAAACAGCAGGTGAAAGAATGTTATTCATACCGTCCGTTGGAATTATCCATATTTTTGTTGAACTTTGAAAAAAAGTGATCATGGCTTAGGTAATGGGTTAAGTTGCTTTTAATCATGTATATAATGTTATTTAAGTTTTAATTCAAAATCAATAAAAGATTTCATGATACAGGTAGATGTTTTGGGAGGCCTTTTCAGGGATTTTCTTTTCTACGGCAATGTGCATGCAACGGAAGTGTTGGAAATGATGGGAGGAACTGGCTATAATGTGCATGTAGGGTTACGATCCGTTGGCATTGAGACCGTTATTCATGCTGCAGGTGGTTATGACAATCCGCTTCATGAAGGACTTTCGATTGATAATGAACGTACCGGCATTTTTGTTTGTCGAAATGAGACTGAGCCGTTGGCTGTTTACCGTGGTGCTAATTTGATGATGCAGGTTGAACCGTTGGTGTCGAACATCTTGTTTGCTACGCTGGAGTGCGGAGGAGACATTTTTGAAGTCTATGCCCGAAACATGAAACAAAAGGGAGGTTTTGTTGTTCTTGATCCAACTCCTTCTTTTGAATGGAGAGAGAAATGGTTGGACTGGTGTGATGTCCTAATTCCGAATGAAAAAGAATTGGAACGCATCGGAAAGGATGTTGTCAGACGAAAACCAGTTTATTTGAAACAAGGCATTCATGGAGGTTCGTATAGATATGATGATCAACAGTATGCATGTCCAGCTCAGAAAGAAGGATCTTTTCCGTTAGGATGTGGCGATGCTTTTGATGTGGCGGTGGTGTATGGTTACCTTCATCATTATTCGCCTCAAGATATTCTTTCATTGGCTGTTAGGGCAGGGGAGAGAGCTTCTTTTGTGCAGGGAAGTTCCAAGGCCGTAATGGAGGCAGTGCAGGCAGTGATCTAATTTTCAAACCCTGTTTTGATTTTGAACGGAAAGATTGTTGATGGCATTCTTGCCGGTTTTTTTCTTTGAAATGAGCATCATCTTTTCATTTCAAAATCTTACCTTTGCATTCTAAACTGATTATCCATTTTTAGAAATATTCTTTCACATGACACGAGACCATGCTATTTTTTCAATCATTGATCAGGAGCATCAACGTCAATTAAAAGGAATTGAATTGATTGCTTCTGAAAATTTTGTGAGTGACCAGGTAATGCAGGCGATGGGCACCTGGCTAACGAATAAATACGCCGAAGGCTATCCAGGCCATCGCTATTATGGAGGTTGTGAAGTAGTTGACATGAGTGAACAGTTAGCCATTGACAGAGTAAAACAACTGTTTGGCGCTGAATACGCTAACGTGCAGCCACATTCCGGCGCTCAAGCCAATGCTGCTGTTTTTCTGGCAGTGATGAATCCCGGAGATAAATTTCTGGGCTTAAATTTGTCTCACGGAGGCCATTTATCTCACGGATCACCGGTCAACAGTTCAGGCATTCTTTATCAGCCGTTGGCTTATAACGTGAAAGAATCGGACGGCTTGGTGGATTATGATCAGATGGAAGAGATTGCATTGCGCGAACGTCCAAAGTTAATTGTAGGCGGCGCATCAGCCTATTCTCGTGATTGGGATTATGCCAGAATGCGTGCTATTGCCGATCAGATCGGCGCTTTGTTGATGATTGATATGGCACATCCTGCCGGATTGATTGCGGCAAAATTATTGAAAGATCCTTTGAAATATGCACACATTGTCACTTCGACTACCCATAAGACATTGCGTGGGCCACGCGGAGGCATTATTTTGATGGGAAAAGATTTTGACAATCCTTGGGGAAAAACCACACCGAAAGGAGAAATTAAAAAAATGTCCGCATTGCTTGATTCTGCTGTTTTCCCCGGCATTCAGGGAGGTCCGCTTGAACATGTGATTGCCGCGAAAGCTGTTGCTTTCTTTGAAGCACTTCAACCTTCTTTTGTTGATTATCAACAACAAGTCAAACAAAATGCTGCTGTTATGGCCAAAGCATTTATGGATCGGGGATATCATATTGTTTCAGGAGGCACGGACAATCATTCGATGTTGATTGATTTGAGAAGTAAATTTCCTGATTTAACCGGTAAAATGGCCGAAAACAGTTTGGTAAAAGCGGATATTACCGTCAATAAAAATATGGTTCCTTTTGACAGTCGTTCTCCATTTCAAACATCAGGTATTCGAGTTGGAACACCTGCTATCACTACCCGTGGTGCCAAAGAAGAGTTCATGCATGAAATCGTGGATATGATCGATCATGTTTTGCATCATGTTGATGATGAAACGGAGTTGACAAACGTACGTAAAAAAGTGAATAGCATCATGAATGAATATCCCCTCTTTGCTTATTAAACCACTCATGGATTCAGCCCAAGAGAGATTCCCCAAAAAGGAATTTCTCTTCTTTTTTTGATGATTTTTTCAACATGATTGAACGTACTTTTATTCTGAATGATGCCGTTGATCCGGTCCTTTTTTTTGGCGTCAACAACGTCAATATCCAATTAATTAAGAATTTATATCCTAAATTGAAAATCATTGCCCGCGGCAATGTCATTAAAGTTTTAGGAGAACCTGAATTAATTGCTGAATGGGAAGAGGTGTTGATGAAACTTCAAAATTATTGTTCAGAATATAATTTGTTGTCTGAGGAAGTGATTTTGGACATGATCAAAGGGAATTCGCCTGTTGAAATAAAACAGGAAAATCTCATCATTCATGGTGTTTACGGGAAAGCAATTGTTGCACGAACTGAAAATCAACAACAATTGGTCAATGAATTTAAGAAGAAAGATCTCTTGTTTGCTATTGGGCCGGCAGGATCGGGGAAAACTTATACTGCTATTGCTCTGGCAGTAAAAAGCTTGAAAAACAAAGAGATCAAACGAATCATTTTGAGTCGTCCGGCTGTTGAAGCAGGTGAGAAATTAGGATTTTTACCGGGTGATATGAAAGAAAAAATTGATCCATATCTTCAGCCACTGTATGATGCCTTGCAGGATATGTTGCCCGGAGCTAAGCTGAAAGAAATGTTGGAGGGCGGTGTGATTCAAATTGCTCCTTTAGCTTTTATGCGAGGCAGAACATTGAATGATGCAGTCGTCATTTTAGATGAGGCTCAAAACACTTCCATTCAGCAAATTAAAATGTTTTTGACCCGAATGGGAATGAATTGTAAAGTCATTGTGACGGGCGACGTTACGCAGATTGATTTGCCGTATTCACAGAAATCGGGTTTAATTGATGCCTTGGAGGTGCTTCATGCTTTGAATGACATTGCAGTTATCCGGTTTAATATTAAGGATATCGTTCGACATCCGATCGTTAAACTCATTGTTGAGGCTTATGAACGACATGAAAAAGCGAAACAAGGCAACCCAATCAAAAATGTTCGTTCAAAAGAAGATTGATGTTGGTTATTCTACCCGCTTCACAGAATTCATTCCTTTGATTTTAATCAATTTAAGGCAAAGATTGTTGATGTCGTCGGTACTGTGAACATAGATATGAAGTGAACCTTCAAAAATGCCTGCATTCGTTTGGATGTTAATACTCTGAATATTAACAGAATATTCATCGGTGATGACATTTGTTATTTCACGTAGAATGCCCATTCTGTCAATGCCTTTCATTTCGAGTGTTGCCAAAAAAGATTTTTCATTGCGGATGGCCCATTCGGCAGAGACAATCCGATCTCCCTGGCTTGCTTGTAGCTTTAGTGCTTCGGGACATTGTCGTTTATGAACCACAACGACTTCATTGTCATCAATATAGCCAATAATATCGTCGCCCGGAATCGGCTGGCAACACGTAGCAATACGAAATGGTTGCGCAACATCGTCATCGGTAAGTTGAAAAGTTTTTTTGCGATCTACTTTTTTGTTCTTCCTGAGCAATGGGATTGATTTGTTGCCAGAGCCACCAAATTGTAAGGTTACAAACTTTTGAAGCAGGGTTTTGGTTTTGGGTTTGAAAATTTTTTTAGAAATGTCTGAAACATCAATGATTTTTTTCCCTGCTTGTCGGTAGAGTTCGCGTTTATCGGTTAATTGATAATAGTCGAGCAATGTTTGTATGGTTTCCGGAGTGGCAGTTAAATTGACTTTTTTCAATTCTTCTTCAATCATGCGTTGTCCATGATGTGAAACAATGGTTAATTCTTTACGGAGTGCATTTTCCAATTTTGTTTTGGCACGGGAGGTGATGACAAAATCGAGCCATTCTGTTTGTGGCTTTTGATTTTTGGTGGTTAAAATCTCCACCTGATCGCCACTTTTTAGCTGGTAGTTGAGAGGCACTAATTTGTGGTTAACTTTTGCACCAATGGCTTTTAATCCGATATCCGAATGTAGCAAAAAAGCAAAATCAAGAGCAGTGGCTCCTTGTGGGAGTGTTTTAATATCTCCTTTTGGGGTAAAGACAAACATTTCGGAAGCGTAGAGGTTTAATTTCACGTTATCCATGAAATCAATGGCACTGGGGTTTGGATTTTTGAGTTCTTCCTTCAGTTCTTTAAGCCAGCGATCCAATTCTGTTTCGTCGTCTTGTTCTCCCGTTTTGTATCGCCAGTGCGCCGCCAATCCTCTTTCGTCAATTTCATTCATGTGTTCGCTTCGAATTTGCACTTCAATCCATCGGCCGTGTGGTCCCATCACCGTCACGTGTAAGGCAGAGTACCCATTGGCTTTTGGCGTGCTTACCCAGTCGCGGATACGTTCGGGATGCGGGTGGTAAATTTGAGTAATGGCCGAATAGATAAGCCAACACTCTTCTTGTTCGGTCATTCCTTCGTTTGGAACAAAAATAATGCGTAAGGCAAGGAGATCATACACCTCCTCGAAGGGAATATTTTTCCGTTGCATTTTGTTCCAAACAGAATAGACGGATTTGATACGTTCAACTAAATGAAACGAAAAATTAAGTGCATGCAAACGTTCTTCAATCGGGGCTTTGAACTCTTTATAAATTTGTTTATGTTCTTCAGCTTGTGATTCAATGAGCGTTTCTATTTGAGCATAAGCATCCGGATGTTCATATTTGAAACTTAGATTTTCAAGTTCTGTTTTAATGGCAAAAAGACCCAATCGGTTGGCTAAAGGAGCATAAATATAGAGCGTTTCACCGGCAATTTTATATTGTTTTGCTGCGGGCATTGCATCCAATGTGCGCATGTTGTGCAATCGGTCTGCTATTTTGATCAGAATGACTCGAATGTCTTCTGACATGGTTAACAGCAATTTTCGAAAATTTTCAGCCTGATCGGAAGCGTGGTCTCCAAAAACGCCTCCTGAAATTTTGGTCAATCCGTCCACAATGATGGCAATGCGTTTTCCAAACAATGTTTCAATATCGTCCACCGTGTATTCGGTGTCTTCAACCACATCGTGTAAAAGAGCTGCACAAATAGATGTTGATCCTAATCCCATCTCTTTCACGACTATGAGCGAAACAGATATAGGATGCATAATATAAGGTTCTCCGGAACGTCTTCGAATTCCTTTGTGAGCTTGATTGGCAAAATGAAATGCTTTTTCAATCAATTCAACTTTTTGCTTGTGCGGAGACTTTTTGTAAACGTCAAGAACTTCATTAAATGCCGTTTGGATCATTTCCTGATCTTGCTGTTCTTGTTGTTCCAATTCAGATAGTACCATATATTATTGAATAAAAAATGGTTATGAGGAGATTGGGTCGTTGTTTTTTTATTGAATGCTAAAAGCTCCTTTTTTCCTTTTCAATTCAAAGTCACGACCTAAATATTTTTCACGAACTACCGGATTAGCCGCTAACTCTTCGGCCGTACCCTGAAATAGTATTTTCCCTTCAAACAGCAAATAGGCACGATCGGTGATGGAGAGTGTTTCATCGACGTTGTGATCGGTGATTAAGATTCCGATGTTTTTGTCTTTTAAATGCCAGACAATGTCCTGAATATCTTGAACAGCAATGGGATCAACTCCTGCAAACGGTTCATCCAGCATGATAAATTTGGGTTCAATGGCTAAACACCGTGCTATTTCTGTGCGTCTTCGTTCTCCTCCCGATAAGCGATTCCCAATATTTTTTCGAACATGTTGAAGGCTAAATTCATGAATAAGGCTTTCTAATTTTTGCTCTTGTTCTTCTTTGGTGAATTTGGTCATTTCCAATACGGCTCGAATGTTGTCTTCAACGCTCATTTGACGAAAAACAGAAGCTTCCTGTGCCAGATATCCAATGCCGGCTTGTGCTCTTTTGTAAACGGGAAATCGCGTGATATTGACCTCGTTTAAATAGATAGACCCTTCATTAGGGACAATTAATCCGGTGGCCATGTAAAATGTAGTCGTTTTTCCTGCCCCGTTTGGTCCCAACAGTCCGACAATTTCACCTTGTTGCACATTGATTGACACATGATCGACCACTGTTCTTTTGCCATACTTCTTGACTAAATTTTCGGTACGAAGTACCATGGCATTCTCCATTTGATTTATTCATTTGATTGAAAGACAAAAATAACAAATCTTTTCAACGTTTTGAATGGTGCGTGTTAGAATTTCAAGTAAAGCATTCCTCTCTCCTGATGGAATTCATACCCTTGTTTGAATGAATCAGGTTGAAAAGAAATGAAAATCAATGATTTATTCATTTTTTTTCATTTCCGATACGCTGATTCATTTGCGTGCTGTCCCTTACACTTTTTTTCTCCAGATCGTTACTTCTGATCGTTTTACCCGACTGATTCTTGAAGAGAATCTTTCAGTCAATCGTAAGTCAATAGGATGGCTCATGAGTTCAAAATGCGTGTCAAGAATCATTTTAATCCCTTCAAAGGAGGTGACAGGTTCTCCGTCTTGTTTGAATCCTCCCGGCCAATGGGAACGTTCGGTTATCTGATCGTTCCATTCGTAGGTTGAAGCAAGCACTAACCATCCGTTGTCATTTAATCGTTCGTGAATTTGTTGCAAAAATTCGATTGGATTGCGCAGTTCCTCCAGCAGGTTTGGAACCACCAGTAAATCATATCCTGAATAGATTGATTTCAGATTGTTAGCATCAGCCTGCATAAACAATATGCGATCCTTGCCCACATCCAGCCCTGTTTTCGAGAGTAACACTTCGCGATACAAGACTAATTCGCCTTCATCTTTTACAATGTAGCGCATAAATCCTTTTTGTTGCAATTGAACAGGCATTCGAATGAAACGAGCCGAAAAATCAATAGCGGTAATGTCTTCAAAGTGCATGGCCAATTCAAATGCCAAACGTCCGGTATCGGCATTCAAATCGAGCACCCGACGAATGGATTGATTTTTTAATGTTTCAACAATGAGTTGTGCAAGTTCTTTGTGAAACACGGATGTTTCGGCAAATAGGTCACTCCAATTATTTTCAGATGAGTTTGCCACTTCAGCATCTGTTTCATATTCATCGTTTTGTATGTTTAATGGCGTTTCTGACTGCACATAGCGAAATCCGGCATGTTGGTAAAAATGCCGACGGAATGCATAGCGTGCATGGCGTGTGGCTTCGTTCCCTGTTGAAATCCATGAGCCGCCTTTGATCAAATTATGTTGTCCATCGAAGGTTGGTGTGGAAAAATCATCGTACATCGGATGCACTTTGAATCCGGGATATCCTGTAATGGGAGTTTCGGTCCATTGCCATACGTTCCCGATCAAGTCGAAGAAATCGCCCATTTTAAAGCGATCAACGGGACATGGTGACGCACCGTGTTCCAAATTAATATTTCCAGGTGCCGACGTCCAATCCATTTGGTCAGGCACTTGGTTGTATTCGACTAAGCGCACCCATTCGGCTTCGGTCGGCAAGCGAAAAGTTTTGCCTTCTTTAGCGCTTTTCCAATTGCAAAAGGCTTTTGCTTCGAGGTAATTGACTTCCACCGGCCAATTCCATGGCATTGGAATTTCTTCAGCTACCAATCGTAATCGAAATGTCGCTCCATCTTTGCGCCAGAAAAGAGGCATTTCGGCTTGCTTGAAATTTCTCCATTTCCATCCTTCTTCTGTCCAGTATGATGACTGATGATAGCCACCATCATTGATAAAATCAAGAAATTCTCTGTTTGAAACCAACATGGCAGCAGCTTTGAAATCGGCAACTGTTTCCACATGATTTCCGTATTCGTTGTCCCATCCATAAAACGGATGATTCCAAGGTTTGCCTAATTTCATTTCAGCTCCGGGAACAGGAAGCAACTTGTTTTGAGGTGCTTCACCGTAGTCATTGCAAATAGTGCCAAATTTTCCTGAAACTACTTCATTTAATGGAAGTTGACGAATTAAAACGGATGATGTTTCAAGATGGATGCGTTCATGCTCAATGCCCATCATGATGATCCAAAATGGATCGTCCCATGTAATGGGAAGATCAAGCGGAGCTTGTTGTATTACATTTATGATCAACTCTTTGGCTTTGTTTCGATAATCTCGTACAGCATCAACTGTCGGCCAGTTATAATGTTTATCGTTTAAGTCGTCCCAACTCATCTCATCAACGCCAATGGCAAACAATGATTCAAACTCTGGATTAATGCGTTGATGAATGATTTTGGCCAACATCAGCTTGTTAATATAAAAAACGGCGGTATGACCTAAATAGAAAATGATGACATGTCGCAACGGATCACCTCGATGATAAAAGACATCGTCCGATTTTAACTGAGTGTATAATTTCTCATCAATCTCCCACGTTTTTTCAAAATAGTGTAAGATTTCTTCTCTTTTCTTGGTTGCATTTCCATGTTGTAAATCAATGGTTTTTGTAATAAGTTGTTGCATACGATTCTTTTTATTGTTACACTATGAATGAATTGACTTTGCCGAAATGATTAGGGTCTTTCTTCTTTTTTTTGATTCAAGTTTTTATAACGTTTTGTGGAATAGCCAAAAACAACAGTTTATCCGCATCGAAATGGATTGTTTCCGACAAAGGTCAATCTTTATTCAAATATACGTTATTTTATTGCTTATTTGATCCCTTGTTGTTCTTTTTTTTCTTGATCAAAAGCTTGATTGCTGTTGATGGATCCGAAAACGGTGGATCCATGTTTGGTGTTTTGTTTAAAATGAAGAACCACCTTCACAAGATGGTGAAAGTGGCTAAATCAAACAGAATAAGTTATTCTTTGTCTTTTTTGTCTTTTTTGATAGGGACAATGCCGGCCATTTCGCCAATGATATTTACCAGTTCGGTTCCGGTCGGAATGACAATTTTGGAATTGTTTTCCAATGAGCCTTGAAGGGTATCTAATTTTTTCAATAATTGAGCATTGCCGATAAAGTATTTGTCAGCAGCTTCGTTCACTAATCGAATGGCTTCGGCTTCACCTTCGGCATGTAATATTTTTGCCTGCTTGTATCCTTCCGCTTCTTTAATTTTAGCCCGTTTTTCACCGTCAGCCACTGTTTCTCGTGCTGAGGCAAAGTCAATGGCTGCAATTTTTTCATTTTCAGCTTTAACCACTTTGTTCATGGTTTCCTGCACATCGCGCGGCGGATCGATCTCTTTAAGCTCGGTGCGAACGATTTCAATGCCCCAAGAACGAGTTTCTTCCAGTAACGTGTGGTGTAATTCAGCATTTATTTTGCCGCGTTCACTGTTAGCAGATTTTAAGGTCATGGTGCCAATAATGTTTCTTAAAGTGGTGCGTGCCAGATTCACAATTTGCCATTTGTAATTATTGACATTGTACAACGATCCTTTCACACTTTCTTCGTCTTCTTTTACCTTAAAATAGACCTGTGCATCCACGCTGGCATTTAAATTGTCGTTGGTGATGATCTCTTGCGGATCGGCATTCACCATTTGTTCCGTGATGTTTACGGGATACATTTTTTCAATTACCGGAATGATCCAGTGAAATCCGGGTTTGGCAAAACGATGATACTTACCTAACCGTTCGATCAATCCGCGATGAGTGGGGCGAATGATGCGCACGCCCCAAAAAAATAGAATAACAGCAATAATGATGAGATAAGCGATGAACATAACGGACTCCTTTCTTTTTTAATCAGGATACAACGTGTAGCTGATATGAGAATAATGTTTGAAAATGAACAAAAATGATGTCCTATTTTTCTCAGCAGATAGGCTGATTTTGGGCTTTGTACCTGTCATTCTGCTTACTGCTTTTTTAAAGTAATACAAAGAACGCTATTTATTTTGAAATGACAAACTAAATGAGCCCTAAATTTAAGTGTGGCTCTCCTTCTGAAAAGTCGGAGTCAATAGTTAACCTGTTAAATCATTACGCTCACTAAAATAGTATTCTTAGTTAAAAAATTATTCCTTTTTCAGCTTTTTGAAAAAAAAGTGGATTATTAGAGGGAAGTTAATTTTCAATTAATCACTGAACCCGCCATTACGCAAAACCGCTGTTGTAGGCTGCTCTTCTGTCTTTCGTTTTGTTACTCTCCATAAATTTCCTTTAATATTTCGTCTAATCGTGTGTTTAAGTCTCCTTTTAGGTTGCTGTTCGGAACATTTAAAGCATTTAGTACTTCTTGAAAACGTTTGTAACCACCGTCATTACGCAATTCTATCCATTGAACGTTAAGCATTTCAGCTTGCTGTTTATTTTTATCAGAAAGTTTATCGGCTAAAAATATTGCTGGTTCTCTTGCAAAAATCGCATCTGCACTTTCTGGATTTCCTTTACCCATCAACTTTACTTCCGTTCTAAGTTTTTTACCATCTTTTGAAAGCACATAAAAATCTACTTCTCTAAAGCTGTCGGGATTGTCTTCTTGTGAGTGATATTCGAATGGAACATTGAAAAGCTTACAAAGTGTTGTCATTAGTGGTTTTTCAACCTGTTTGCCTACTGCACTCCACATACCGCCACGAATTTCTGCGCGTTTAACTGCAATGGTGTTTATTACAATTAAACTCTCAGCTACTGTTAAATCAACAGCAACATCTTTAAATTTGATTGAAAGTTTTATTTCAAAATTATTACCGTTGGAGACTAAATCGTTAATTGTCTTTTGCAGCCTGTTGTAGTTATCATAAGATGCTTGAATTACAACTTCTTTTTTTGATGAATTGAAAGCATTTGTAATTGATTTTATATTCAATCCCGAATTGATTGCAATTTGCTCTTTTGGTAAATCAGGGTTTAGAAACACTTTCTTATACCAATCAGATTGTTCTCCGAGTGAATCAATTTTTGCGTAAACAACTTGCTTGAAAAAGCTAATGCAATAGTCTAAAAAGATCTCGTCAATTATTACTAAAACTTCATCTCTGTAATCTTGATTTGAAATTACTTTTTTGATGATATTTTTCTTTGCGTTTGTATTTAATGGCATAATTACTTTATTGTTTCTTTGAACTCGTCAAGGGTTAAAAATTTTGTTTCAATTGTGTCGAACATTTCTTTTGATTTTTTTGATTTCATATATTCAAAGTATGTTTCATCTTTCTCTGTTAGGAAAAAATATCGTCCTAAACTTTTTGCAGTTCTTCCCATTGTTCCGCTACCGCCAAAAGGGTCGAAAACCAAGTCGCCTTTATAAGAATAATATTGAATAACTCTTTTGCAAAGTTCAACCGGAAAAACTGCTGAATGAACTTTGTCAAAACAAGGGTCTATTTTCCAAACATTTGTTGTTTCGTATCCTTCGGGAACTTTACTGTCTTGAACGGTTTGCCAATCATATTGGCGAATGTTCCAATCTAAAAGTTTTTCAGTTGATTTTCTATAAACCATTAAATACTCAGTAACCGAATTCGGTTTGTAACCAAGTGGTTTTCTGTGTTGTTGAAAACCGCCTATGCGATTTTTTACACTTGCTTCGGGTTTCATCCAAACAATGTCGTCAATAAACTCCCAACCCATTTCTATTAAATAAGGGTGAATGTCAAAAGGAATAGGATAGCGTTTACTGCTGTGTGCCCTGCTAATTCTGGGAATTATTATTGGTGAAGTGTTTACAATTAAAAATCTACCTTCTTTTGTAATTCGATGAACTTCTCTAAATACATCAGCAAGAAATTCTAAGTAGGCTTTGTAACTTGGATAAATTGAATAATCTCTCGCGTTGTAGTAAGGCGGTGATGTGAATGTCAAATGAATACTCTCATCTTTGATCAATTTCATTGCTTCAATTGTGTCAGCATTAACTATAACATTTTTCAAATAGTCGTAACTTTCGGTGTGTGGTTGGGCATTTTTATCTTTCTGTTCCGCAAAATATTCTTTATAGATGACCGTCCGAACCATTTCATTTTCGTGATTTAGCAATGGTTTTAAACTATCGTCAACTTTGCTGTTTCCTTTGAAAACAAGTAATCCACGAATAGCTTGGCAAACAATTTTTGGGTCGTTGACTTGTAGAATTTCTGTCAATATGGCTTGACCTTTTTTTGTTCTCATTCGTCCGATTGACGAAACTGCTTCACGTCTTACGTTTGTATCGCTGTCATATAAGGCAGTTTGTTTGAGAAGTGGTAAATATTCTTCATTTCCCAATTTTCCTATGGTCTTAATTGCCCAAAGTCTAACAGTAGAGTTTTTATGTACCAGTAAGTCAGGCAGGAAGCTGCCGTCAAAGTCTTTGGGTAGTTGACCTAAGTTTTCAAGGATGAAAGTTAAAGAACCACTGTCCCGATAGTCTTTAACAAGGTGTCCAATAGCGCCATTGCCATTGTTTTTCAGGTCTTTAATATATTCTTTTGTTAGCATTGTTCTTTTATTAATACAATAGTGTGTTAGAAAAAAATTAAGATTAAGAGGCACGAGTGCCGAAATATAGCAGTTCTTTGACATGGTGATGATTTTTTACAGCTTTAGGTTGAATACCGAAAGCCGCAATAAATTGATTTAGCATAAATGCGTTGTGAAACAGTATTTTATAATCGGACATGGAGAATGGTT